>Ga0208357_1000206_pt1 | contig 48811 bp, 53 predicted proteins | sample NGESurdeep092012_6_FD_184487 | JGI IMG/M metagenome (GOLD analysis project Ga0208357, IMG submission 184487) | Arctic peat soil microbial communities from Barrow, Alaska - NGEE Surface sample F52-2 deep-092012 (SPAdes) | ecosystem: Environmental > Terrestrial > Soil > Wetlands > Peat ...
GTCCCCCGCCGCATCATCGGCCTTCCCTTCAAGGACACCCAGTGCGGCTTCAAGGCCTTTCGCCGCGACGCCGCACAGGTCATCTTCCGCCTCCAGACCATCGAGCGCTGGGGCTTCGATCCCGAAATCCTCTACATCGCCCGCAAGCTCAAATTCACCATCACCGAAGTCCCCGTCACCTGGGGCCACGACGAGCGCAGCCGCATCAGCTACCTCAAGGACGGCATGAAGATGCTCGAAGAGATGGCCGAAATCCACACCAACTCTCTCCGCGGACGCTACGACCAGGCCATCGCCGCCATGCGGGACACCAGCAACATGGTCACCCCCCAGGTCGAGCGCGTCGACCGCGCAGAAGCCCGCTAACCCCCTCCCAGCATCCCCGTATTCGCCGTCGCCTCTGCTCTTGCAGTTGTTCGTTTTTCGCCGTCATCCTGGAGCGAAGCGAAGGACCCCCGTATCTGCAGTTGCCCTTGCTCTTCCCTCCCCTTACCGCTCCATCCATCATCCCCAGCGAAGCAAGCACCCCCCGCCGCCAGCCATCAGCAAAAAAAGTCCAGCCACCCATCCCCAAAAGCAGTACCCTATCGCCAGCAATTTAAACTCTCGCCGTCCGCGCAGGACCGCAGGACCTATGAACAAGATCATCCCCTTCCTCTGGTTCGACGACAACGCCGAAGCCGCCGCCGACTTCTACCTCACCCTCTTCCCCAACGGCCGCAAGCTCCGCGAGCTCCGCTGCAACGAAGCCGGCCCCCTCCCCGTCGGAGCTCTCCTGGTCCTCGACCTCGAGCTCAACGGCCAGGAGGTCACCTTCCTCAACGGAGGTCCCGGCCATCCCCTCACCGACGCCTTCTCCTTCACCGTCCGCTGCGACACCCAGGCCGAGATCGACGCCTACTGGACCCAACTCACCGCGGACGGCGGCTCCGAAATCGCCTGCGGCTGGCTAAAGGACAAATTCGGCCTCTCCTGGCAGATCGTCCCCGCCAATATCTACAGCCTCCTGGCCCACCCCGCTGCCATGCGAGCCATGATGGCGATGAAAAAGATGGACATCGCCACCCTGGAGCAAGCCGCCGCCAGCTAGCTCTACCACCCAAACACCCTGCCACCCAAATAGCCAGCCACCCAGGGCCGTCCCGCCCCACGCGAAGCCCGTCGCCGTCCGCGCAGGACCCGGGTGACCCATCTTCGCGACGGCTTCATCGTCGCTAAGGTGGGCATCGCGCGTTAAGACGCGCGACCGCTCCCGCCCAGCACCCATCCAACTCCCCCCGTCCGCGCAGGACCGCGAAAACCTTGTCAAGCCCCCTCAGACCCCCAAAACCTCCAAAACCCCTATAAACACTGGCGATAAATCTTTTCAAAAGTTGGCATAGTTACCCCCGCCAAAAGCCTACAATTTAACTAGAGCCTCCCACTCCACCAGCAACCGACTCAAACCACCGGCAACCAAAGGGCCAACGGCCCGACACACTCCGGCGGGGGGTTTACGGCCCCTTCCTAACCACCCCTAACCCCAATCTTTTGAACATCTTGCCCGTAAAATCTCTGAATGGAACGACAACCCACAAGTCAGCCGCTAACCATCCTGAATAGAACACTTTGAACCAAAAAGTACGGGGGGGAGGGGCGGGGGGTTCCCTCCGGTAAGCGCACAGCCGCATGGAAAGCCCCGGCCCAGGGTGCGAGAATGGAGGCCTGCAGGGTTCATCCCGAGGTGCATTGTCTTGCTGCGTTCCTTCTTCATTGGTCTTTCGACCAACAAATCCTTCCGTGCGTTCTCTGAACGCTCCTCCGTCGGACAGCGCGTGTCCCATCGCTTCGTCGCCGGGATGACCGTCGACGAGGCCATCGACGCCACCGCCCACCTCAATGCCGAAGGCATCGACGTCTCCCTCGACTCCCTCGGCGAAAGCGTCCTCGAGGTCGCCCAGGCCGAAGCCAGCGCCGCCATCTACCACCAGCTCCTCGACGCCATCGAAGCCCGCAAGCTCCGCGCCAACGTCAGCATCAAGCTCACCCAGGTCGGCATGGACATCGGTGGCCCCACCACCGGTCCCCTGCTAGCCGAAAGCGTCGTCGGCAACATCGTCGCCCACGCCGCGCACATCGGCAGCTTCGTCCGCATCGACATGGAGGGGTCCGAGTACACCGAGCCAACCCTCGCCATCACCGAACGTCTGCACCAGAAATTCCCCGGCGCCGTCGGCACCGTCCTCCAGGCCTATCTCCTCCGCACCGCGCAGGACGCTGAGCGTCTTCTCGCCCAGGGAATTCGCATCCGCCTCTGCAAAGGAGCCTACAAGGAGCCAGCCGAGATCGCCTTCCCCGCCAAGTCGGATGTGGACGCGAACTACTGCAAGCTGATGGAGCGCCTCGTGACCAGTCCCGTCTTCTGCGGCATCGCCACACACGACGAAGCCATCGTCTCAAAGCTCCGCAACTTCGTAGCCGAGCACAACATCGACAAGCGAGCCTTCGAGTTCCAGATGCTCTACGGAATCCGCCGCGACCTGCAGCGCAAGCTAGTCGCCGAAGGCTTCGGCGTCCGCGTCTACGTGCCCTTCGGCACCGAATGGTATCCCTACTTCATGCGCCGCCTCGCCGAACGTCCAGCCAACGTGCTCTTCCTGGCGAAGAACTTCTTCAAGAACTAGCGGCGATCGATCTACTGCTCGGGCAGCATCGGTTCCACCTGGATCAGTCGCAGCAACGCTGTCCGTTGCGCCGGATTCATCCAGTTATACTGCGGGCTCATCATCACCGACATGCGCTGGTTTGGAGGCAGCTGGCGCAACTCCCTAAAGCTGCGCATCACTTGCCGCCGCTGATCGGTCGGCAGCGAACCCCACATCTCCATCGCTCCACGCACCTGCGTCCGCTGCTCCGGATTCAGCCGTTCCATCGCCTCGTTATGCGCCAGCAGCCGCTGTCGCTGCAGCGGAGACATGCCGTTCAACTGCGACAGCCGTTCCCGCATCCGCTCCTGCGTTGCGGCAGGAAGCTCGTTGAATCCAGGTTCGCGCCCCAACGCCTGCTGCTGTTGCTCAAGCGTAAGATCGCTGTGCTGAGCCATCCATTCAGGCAGATGCTCGCCTCTGCGCCCAGCCATGTTCACCCCTCGATTGGGACCAGCCAACCGCGCTCCTCCACCATTCGGTAGCTGCGCCCGGGCAGGAGGATTACGGCGCTCTATCGGAGCAGGTCGCTGTTGCTGTCCCCGTCCGATCGGGAATGAAGCGCTCTCCATCCGCGGATACGACCGGGAGATCGGAGCGCGGCGCTGCCCATACACACCTCCGCTCGCGCCTGCAAGCAGGCCGATCAGGAGTGCCCGAAGCATCAGGCTGCGGAATGGTTTGATGTCTCTCATACGCTAATCTGCTGGTGGAATCCTCTAGCGAAAAGGCTTCCAGTTGCAGCCAGTAAAGTCTATGTTTCGGGCCAATGGTATCGCAATACCGAGCCAGAGTGCAGGTCGATGCAACGACGCCCTGCCAATCTACTCCGGGGAAATCCCATCACCTCGCTTGTGCGTGCAAGGCGATGAGCTTCTGGTTACGTCGTAGGCGATGAGGAGCTTCCATCGCCCGAATCCAGCAATTGATCCATCTGCTGCAGAGCCTGCGCATTGTTATCGAGGATCTTCAGGTCATTCACCGTAGGCGAATCCTGGTTCGCAACCGCCGCATGATGATAGAGGTCGGCCACCGTTCCACCGCCGCCCAGCACCAGCACCAGTGCGAACGCACCCACAATCGCCGGTCGCAGCCGACGTCCAGTACTAAACGTCAGGAACGCGCGCATCCGATCCCACATCCCCTCGGGCTCCGACGCCTGGGCCTCGCGCAACCGCGCACGCAGCTTGGTATCGAAGTACGCCGAAGGCTCAGGCGCACTCCAGGTGTCCAGCAGTGCAACCGTCGCCCGCAGGTCTTCCAGCTCCGTGCGACACGCAGCGCACTCAGCCATGTGCGCCACGATCTCAGGATGTGCGGCAGCATACGACTCGTCGAGCAGGAGATCGGCTAGATGAGTGTTGCAGGTCTTGCAATGAATCTTCGTTTCCATCGTCTTTTCCATATCGTCCCCTTCTTGGGGTGTTGCGTTGTAAAGGCGCAATCAGCATTGCGCCGCTAAACAAACTCTTTCAAACTCACTCGCAGCGTCTGGTACGCGCGAAACAGGAGCGACTTCGTCGCAGACTCCGAGAGCTTCAACACCTCGCCAATCTGCTTGTAATCCATATCCTCGTACTTATGCATCAGAACGGCCGTCTTCTGCCGTTCGGGCAACGCCATCACGTGCTCGCGGATGGCCTTCATGCGCTCCCGCCTGAGCAGGTTCGCCTCGGCCGAGGGAGTTCCGTCGGCCACATCCGGAGTCGTTCCCGTCTCCGAGTCCGTCTCATCCAGATACACCGTCGAGGCCGAGCGCTCGTGTCGCGTATCTCGCGCATGATTCACGCCAAGGTTGGTCGCGATCCGGTACAGCCAGGTGCTAAACCGTGCCTCCGCCCGATAGGTCTCCCTCGACCGGTAGACTCGCAGGAACGTCTCCTGCGCCAATTCCTCCGCAACTGCCTGGCTATGCACCATACGGAACATGAAGTGCATGATCGGCTTGCGGTACTTTGCCAGCAGTACGTCGAAGGCGTCCATGTTACCGGCCTTCAGTTCAAGCATGACCTCTGCGTCCGTCAGCGCCGAGAAATCACCCCGCGCAATCGCCGCACCCCGCGCCTTCAACTGCTCCGGCGTCAACTCCGCGGGGGCCACGTCGGCTGGGCGCTGTTCCACCGTATCCAGAAGTCCGGGATGGAGTGCAAGCGTCGCCATACCCTCTGAAACCCCATCTTTGGCCGTAGGTTGCGCGAAATCTTCCTCTTCGCCAGATTTTGGCGAATCGAGGGGATCATCAGGCCGAACTCCGCGTAAAGGGTGCATCAGGCGCAATTGTACCTTTCAGAATCTTGCTCTTGTATCCATTCCCCAACCCAATTGGGCCGCCCACCGGTTGGCGCGCCCGTCACCCGGTGCTATCCTTATGGAAACAGATGGCGCGGTGGGTCGCGCTCCCTGCATTGAACCCCTCTCAAGGGTGACGATGGGCGCATAACTCAGCGGTAGAGTGCCACCTTCACACGGTGGAAGTCGTAGGTTCGAATCCTGCTGTGCCCACCATAACTCATTCACAATCAGAAGAGTACGACTCAGTCTGCTATCCGGCTCAGGAAGATAAGTACCGTTACAAAATCCTCGACCTGCCGTAGATGTTCCGGAAGTACCCGTGAGCGTGATCTATATTCGTTAGCTCGATTGAAGTGTTTCATGATTCTGCCGATAGTTCCAATACAGCCAAGCACGCGTAACCACCGCGTGCGAATGATGGATCAATCCGGATCGATCTAAGTTGGTTCTTTATAGCTGGGCGGAAGGCAGCTCTCGCCGTCAAGGATGAATCGATGGAGTTTAAAGAGGAGATTCGCCAGTTTCTGATTGAGAGCAATGAGAATCTTGACGCTCTTGACCGGCAGGTCGTGGAACTGGAGAAGAACCCTTCCGACGAGGAGCTCATCGCAAGCGTCTTCCGCACGATTCACAATATAAAAGGGACTTCAGGATTTTTCGGCTTCAATATTCTTGGCGCCATCACACACGCGGCGGAGAGCCTGCTTGGCCAGGTACGCGACAAGGAACGGCCTCTGACGCCGACGCTTGTGTCCTTGATCCTCGAAGCCGTGGATGCAATCAAGCAGGTGCTGATAATGATCGAGAGGACCCATGAAGAGGGGATGGATCGTTATCAACCCTTGCGCGAGCGCATGAATGTTTCGCTTAGGGCGTGCGGAGGAGACAGTGCAGGTTCAGTTGAGAGGCATGAGGCTCCTGCGCTTGATTCCAGCACGGATGCCCTCGCCACAGTGGCTGGTGAGCCAGTGCTGGTCTCGGAGGTCGGAGGCGATTTCATGTCAGCGGCCGCCGTTGCAACTGAAGGAATCGTGGGGCGAGAGCAAGAGCGCAGCTTCGCCACGGTTACTGACGAAAGAGTGGGGGCAGAGTTACGAACACTGGAGCGCGTTGCCACGATCGAATGTACGTCGATCGACAGGGTGCCCCCTGCTGCAGACCCGCGGTCTGACGCGGAGTTGCCGTCAACACCGCAGGCATGGAACGGAAGCGACCGAAGGGCTCTAGGATCGCGACGCGAGGATGATGCTGCCCATTCGACAATTCACGTAGATATTGCGCTGCTGGATAAGCTGGCAAACCTGGTGGGCGAATTGGCGCTGGTGCGCAGTCAGATTCTTCAGGAAGCGGCACAATCAGCCACCAGCAGCAACTGTGCGCAGCGACTCAACCTCATCACCCATGCACTGCAGGAAGGCGTGATACGCGCGCGCATGCAACCTATAAGTACAGTCTGGAATATGCTTCCGCGGGTGGTTCGAGACCTTGCTACACAGATGGGCAAGAAGATTGAGATCCAGATGGATGGTGCCACGGTAGAACTGGACAAGACCATCCTCGAAGCTATCAAGGACCCGCTCACGCACCTTGTCCGCAACGCATGCGATCACGGTATCGAATGCCCGAATGTACGCGTAGCCAAAGGTAAGAGTCCGCAAGGAACGATCTACCTGCGCGCCTACCACAATGGTGCGCAAGCCAACATCGAAGTCTCGGATGATGGGGCGGGTATCGACCCGGAGAAGATCAAATGCAAGGCGCTAGAGAAGCGCCTCATTCGTGCGGAAGAGGCAGCACGGATGAGCAATCGGGAGGCGCTGCGGCTGATCCTTCTTCCTGGGTTGTCGACGACTGAAACGTTGACAAGCATCTCTGGTCGCGGCGTTGGAATGGATGTCGTCAGGACGAACGTTGAGAAGATCGGCGGGTCAGTCGAAGTTTCGAACCATATTGGCGGAGGCTTGACCCTGACCATCAAGATCCCGCTTACGCTCACCATCCTTCCGGGGTTGCTGGGACGAGAGCGAAGCAGCTTCGCGCCTGAGGTCAAGGAGACGCATGAACACAGCTTCGGGATACCACAGGCAGCTATTCTGGATCGTGCGCAATTGGAGAACGAGAAGGCGAGAATGCAGATGAAGCACGATCGTACTGTAGAAGTGTAGCGACGGCGCTTCCAGCTGCTGTCGCCTATTAACTTAACGATGTTCTCTATTCTGTGGCCGTAGAGCTATGTAGACCGCGGATAAGATGGCTTCATAGCCCGGATCAGCGTACAAGGGCGATCCTCCGTCGGATAGCTAGAACGGCGCAAACAAAGAGAACGCGCCCCCTTCGTATGAATCGATCTTGACGTTAAAGTAGCTGGAATAGCAGGGCACCCGTAGAGTTCTTCGCGCGTCAACCGGAAGGCTGATTGAATCTGGATACATACTCTTGAAGACGGCGCGGTGTTCAATTGAGACGATTCTCGATGCGATGTTCATGACCTCATGGAGCGCATCTCTGAGTGCTTCATTCGGTTGGGATTCAGCAAGCCGATCCTTGATGGATTCGAGAGGCAAACCAATCAGTGCGCCCGCGAAGGAGCTAAGTAGCGCCAAGTCTGCCTTAAGAACGCGTGTGCTATCCATCGGTTTAATGAGATAGGTGCAATAGATCTGTTTAGTGCTAGAAATGATTGGATCTTGTTGTTCTGAGAAGGTTACATTCTGTCCGATCAAGTCCGTAAAGAGCTTGCCCATGGCACTGGATGATGCTTCTGGCATAGGCTAATTTCCCCCAAAGATAGTATCTAGTGCAACCTGAAGGTCGTCCACGCTAAAGGGCTTGACGATGATGAAACTTGCACCATTGCTCATGGCTATGTCCCTTACTTTCTTCGTGCCCTCTGAAGTGATAAATCCGAAGGGTGTCAGATTATTTCCCTCGCGTAATGCTCTCAGGAAGTCGATACCAGAAATTCCCGGCATATTCCAGTCGGAGAGAATCAAGCTTGGAGTCTTATCTCTTAATTTCTCCATCGCTTCAGCGCCACTCTCTGCCTCCCAAACAGTGAGATCTCTATAGCCGGCCTGGCGAATGGCACGCTGCACGAGTAGCCGCATCGTCTTGCTATCATCCACGAGCAGTAGATCCATGCAGTTATCTCCTTGAAGTATTCATGTGATATGCAGGCGCCGACAAACTGTTATAGCTATTTATCGGCATCTCCAGCGAACTTCTTCAGCGGCTACAGCCTGAACCGGCGGTTCGCAGAGCGAGAAGGGTAGACGTCTCGGCGGTTTTTGGGCCATCGTTTCGCCGAGTAGGCAAGTGCTGCCCACCTTGCATTGTTGTTTAGGCTCCACTTCCTCGAACTAAGTAATTCCAAATCAGCCAATTGAAAGAAATACAACGGCCTGACATGTTTGGCTGCCCACTTGCATATATCAATACGAAGCGAGCTGGGCGACAATCTCTACCCATTCGTTCACCGAATGAAATCGGTTGATCTTGAGTCAATCTCTCCCGGCATAGAATTTTCCCGCACACTTGCCGATAGTGGGACCATTGATCTTCTGTTGATCAATCTTGTCTTAATCGCTCTACCAATCTATCCAGGATGCACATGGATGAGTACGCTGATCGAACTCGCGGCTGGGGCTGTACGTCAGCAAGCGGGGAACAAGTTGCAGGTTCCGCGGCGTTTGCGCGTCTACCTTGACTCCTGGTGCTCGCGGCAATGAATGGATATCGCACATATGGCGCTGGATAAAAGTACGTTTGTGGGTATAACGATTGCGCTGGTTGGAGTCGGCATCGGCTCGGTGCTCGAAGGTGGCAAGCTGGTTCAGTTGTTGCAGCCGACTGCGGCATTAATTGTCCTTGGGGGAACCGTCGGCGCCGTAATGGTGCAGTTTCCATCGCGCATTGTGTTCAGGGCGTTCGTGCAGTTGAAGGACGTGTTTCTAAACGCAGAGCCAGAGGCTGACAACCTGGTACAGCACCTGCTGCGCTATGCGTACAAGGCGCGCAGAGATGGACTTCTCTCCCTGGATGCTGAGTTGGCCAAGATTCAAGATCCATTTCTGAAGGACAGCCTGATGTTGGCGATCGACGGCGTGAGTTCTGCTGACCTGCGCAAGATGATGGAATTGCAACTGGACTATGACGGCGAAAAAGATGAGCGCATACCGAAGGTATTCGATGCTGCTGGAGGGTTTGCACCTACGTTTGGAATTATCGGAGCGGTCCTCGGTCTCATCCAGGTAATGCAGCACCTCCAAGATATTAATGCGGTGGGTAAAGGGATTGCGGTTGCTTTTGTAGCGACGATCTATGGGGTTGGCTCGGCGAATCTTTTCTTTCTGCCGTGGGCCGGAAAACTAAGGATTCGATTGCGCGAGAAGCAGGTGATTCAAGAGATGACGCTTGAAGCGGTGCTCGCCATCGTTGAGGGCGTCAATCCGCGTGCCCTTGAATTACAACTCAACAGCTATGCTGCTGGGCCTCCACGGCGCTTGCTGGAGAAAGTGGCGATCCAATGAGGCGAGAAAAAAGGAGAGGCGGAGAAGAGCCGGTGAGTCACGACCGATGGATGGTCTCTTATGCCGATTTCATCACCGTGCTCTTCGCATTCTTTGTAGTGCTCTTCGCCACTCTAAATCAAGACAACCATGCGATTAGCAGAGTATCGCAGGCCATCCACAATGGCTTTCAGGATCTTGGATCCTTCTCCGGAGGGGAGAGTGAACGAGGCGTGGCGCACGTGAACCTGCAACGAGATGCAATAACGTATGCGCTCCCGATCCAGTCAGCGAAGACTCAGAAGAGCGATGCAACTGAGGCAACAGGCGTCGACATTGCGGAGCTACGGCGACAGCTCGAGTTGGCTATCGGCAAGGAGCTTCGGAATGGAGAAGTTACGATGCGTGTGACACCGGAGGGATTCGTTATCAGCCTGAAAGAACTCGGCTTCTTCAATAGTGGCCAGGCCGTGCTGCGGCCTGGAGCGGCGGAGAAGATTGAGCGCATCGCGAAGGTGCTTTCGGAACATGGGTTTAATCTTCGCGTGGAGGGGCACTCGGATAACCAGCCCATTCATACCGCCCAATTCCGTTCAAACTGGGAGCTCTCTACTGCGCGGGCGATGGCTGTCCTGCTCCTGCTGGTGGATCATTCCGGGCTGGACCCAAGCCACATCTCACTTGCGGGATATGGGGAAGAACGCCCCATCGCCGACAACACAACGGCCGAAGGCCGCAAGATGAATCGGAGGGTTGATTTAGTAGTGGTGGCAGGGGTGTTGCCGGATCATCGCGTGCCCTAGACCGCGATCGCGGAGACGATCGCTAGACGCTCTGGTCTTGATCTAGAAAGCAAATCCTGAGATGCCGATAGACAACCGACGATCTGATTCGCCAGATTGCTACTTACTGCAATGTTCGGGCATATGGCAAATTCACTCTCAGGCAGGCGGCGTTCAGAGGACAGGACATATGGCTTCGATCATCGGAATTCTTATCGTATTTGGTGCGATCCTCGCTGGCTTTTTAATGGAGAAGGGCCCGCTCCTGGTTCTGATGCAGCCCTCAGAGTTCATCATCATCGGAGGTGCCGGTCTGGGGACGCTGGTCGCAGCCAATCAAATGCATGTGTTGAAGGAGATTGCGAGCAGTCTGATCCTGGTCATAAAAGGGTCGAAGTTCAACAAGCAGCGCTATCTCGACTCGCTCAGGATGATGTTCACGCTCTTCAACAAGGCACGCAAAGAAGGCTTGGTGGGAATCGAAAACGATGTAGAGGAACCGGAGAAGAGTCCCATTTTCTCGAAGTATCCGAACTTCATGAAAGACCATCACATTCAATGCTTCGTGTGCGATACGATGCGCATGGCGATCACGGGCGGGGCGACGGCGTTTGACGTGGACAGAATGATGGAACTGGATTTGGAGGTCCATCATTCAGGCGCGACGGATCCTTCTACGGCATTGTCTACGATGGCTGATGCGTTGCCGGGTATTGGGATTGTTGCCGCAGTACTGGGTATTGTGATCGCGATGAGTTCGCTCGGGGGACCTCCGGAAGAGATTGGCAAGAAGGTAGCGGCGGCGCTGGTGGGGACGTTTCTCGGCATCTTGCTTTGCTATGGCGTGGTGGGCCCGCTGGCATCGAGCATGTCGAGCTTGGTGGATGACGAACAGGCCTATTACCACGTTCTGCGGGTCGTGATGCTGTCCTTTATCAAGGGGATGTCGCCGATTCTTGCGATCGAGATGGCTCGGCGAGCCATTCCACAGCATGTTCGCCCCAGCTTTCAAGAAGTCGAGAAGGCCTGCCGCCGTAAGGATGAGCCGGTCGCCGTGGCAGCCGCAGCCGCATAGCTGTCTTTGGAAGGATTGATATTGTGGCAGAACCCGAAATCATTTTCGTCACGAAGAAATCGTCGCACCGTGGACATCATGGCGGCGCCTGGAAGGTCGCCTACGCCGATTTTGTAACCGGAATGATGGCATTGTTTATTGTGCTATGGCTGATGAATGCCAGTAAACCGATCCAGACAGCGGTTGGTGGATATTTCAAGGACCCGCATGGGGTTACCAAGATGATGGGGATCGAGGCACGAAGAACAGTAGCCGTGCCCAGCTTGAAGAAGGAAGACATGCAGAAGCTGAAGGCGGAGATTCTCAAATCAATTCAGCACATCGACCCGCTGAATAAGTTGAAGAATCAGATCGAGATCACCATTACCTCGGAGGGATTGCGTATCGAGTTGATGGAGTCGGCAAAGGGCACGTTCTTCGAGTTAGGCAGTGCAACACCGACCCCTGCGCTGAAGGAGTTGCTGGGGGTATTGGCGCCGGAGCTGGGCAAACTTCCGAATAAGATCTCCATCGAAGGGCACACTGACTCGAAACCTTACCTGGGGATTCAGTCCTATGACAATTGGGACCTGTCGTGCGACCGCGCTAACGAGGCCAGACGGATCATCCAGGGAGAAGGTCTGCAACGAAAGCAGATCTCGCAAGTGCGTGGGTTTGCCGATCAGCAGCTACGTCTGCCACTACATCCGGATGACCCCTCCAATCGAAGGATCTCGCTCATCGTGCAGTATCAGGTAAAGTCCGATGCCGAGGTACCGCTGCCCGATGCGATGAAGCTCTCGAATACAGAGGCGTCCACGAAGTAGCATGAGGCTACACGGAGCGCCGGCGCTATCTACGCCCGCGCAAAAGCAACAGGGCCGGCGCCTTTTGAGGGGCTGCAAGGGACGCTACAAGTTGTGTGAGCTGGCTTCTCTCATCGCTGGAAGCGCAAATAAACTCTAGGCCGACGTGTGTTGCTCCCACAGAGGCGACGCGCACATTGAATTCCAGCGTCCGATCGCGGTGGCGCAGCGACACCTTCCCACATGTATTGGATTGAAGAGGCTGGAGTAGCTCCAACCGCATTCCCTCTTCACTGATCTCCGTGCAGCGCGCTGCCAGCGTCAAGTTCGGTGCAATGAACTTGACGGGAAGATCAACCAAAAATCGTGGGTGCCGATACTGATACTTCTTCATAATTCCCTATTCTCTTCCGAAGGCACAACCATACCACCAACTTCTGGATGCATCCAGTGAGGAAAGACGCATAGAGATCCGAAGTTTTCCTGGGGCTGACTAGAATCCCAAAAACAGATGCCGATAGATTGCACGTACCAACAACCACCTGCTCCAAGTAACGATTCTGAACCTTGACGTAAACGAAACTGGTTCGGTGCAGGCGGAATTCGATATAAGGAGCATCACTCAAATGATTAGCGTACTTAACAACGTATCCTCTCTCGTCGCAGAGAACGCCCTCTCATCCACCCAGACAAACCTGCAGAGCACACTTCAGCAACTATCCACCGGCTTAAGAATCAACTCCGGAGCGGATGACCCTGCCGGTCTTTCGATTGCCAACGGGCTGGGAGCCAACATCGCAGCACTCACCCAGTCCACCCAGAACGCATCCAACGGCGTGGGTCTCCTGCAGACCGCCGATGGCGCTCTCTCGCGGGTCACCACGCTGCTTAACCAGGCAGTCTCGATTGCGACGGAAGCCTCCAACGGGGGCCTCACAACTGCCCAGAGTACGGCTGCGGACACCGAGTTCCAGTCGATCATGTCTGAAATCACCCAGATCGGCTCAACCACCAATTTCAATGGAAGCGCCGTGTTTAGCGCTACCGCCCAGACTGTCTTCACCAGCGATGGAACCACCAGCGGCACCACAACTACCTCGACTACGACTGGCGCACTCTCCGCAACCTCACTGGGCTTGAACGCCGACGTCCTTACCTCAGCCGCGGCTGCCACCACGGCATTGACTAATCTCACCGCTGCGATCGATACGGTTTCAGCATCGCGCGGCACCATCGGCGCATCGGTCAACCAACTGACGGCGGACGAGGGCGTGCAAAGCACCGAAGTCCAGAACCTGACCAGCGCTCAGAACAACATTCAGAACGCTGACATTGGGACCACGGTCGCAAAGATGACGCAGTACAACGTCCTGGAGCAGACGGGTATGGCAGCCCTTTCGCAGTCCAATTCTGCGCAGCAGAGCGTTCTGAAGCTTCTCCAGTAGGACTTTCCCACTCAGTAAGGTGGCGCCTCTTGGGGTGCCACCTTTTTTTTACGCTGGGTGAACTCTATGGCGGCATATGCCGATGTTGTTGTGTAGATGAAATAGATCTTCTTCGAGCGTGTGAGAAAGTATCACCACTGAAGAGAGGAACACAAAGCTATGAGCACGACCTCTATATTGAATTCATTGGCTGGCTCTACCGCTGCCTCAACAGCCTCCAATCTCACTGCCATTCTGCAAGCTGCGATGGGCGCATCCAACTCAGGAATCGACGTAAACGCCGCTGTGAGCTCAGCAGTAACTGCGGCTCAGGCTCCGGAGGATTCCTGGAATTCGCAGATAACACTACTGCAAAGCGAATCGAACGCCTTGACTACGATTCAGGCCAACGTTACCAGCCTCGACAACGATATGAATGCGCTCAACGGTCTAAACGGTCCTTTATCTTCGACCGCTGTGACGTCCTCGAACACTAGCATAGTCACAGCTACCGCAGCCTCCGGCAGTACAACAGGAAATAACGTTGTGGTGGTCAATAATCTCGCAAGCACCGCATCTTTTTCATCCACTGTTGTGGCAAACGCCTCGACTGCCCTGCCTGCCGAGAGCGTTACGATTACGAATAACGGTGGCACGGCCGCGACCATCTCAACGGGGAGCGGCGTCAATACGCTGGCCGATCTGCAGACCGCGATCAATGGCGCTGGCCTTGGGCTTACCGCCAGCGTCATCAGCGATGCGTCCGGATCCAGGCTCGCAATCGCGAGTGACACCTCCGGGAATAACGGCAACTTCACGGTTACCACTACCGACCCGAGCTTCTCATTTGCGCAGGCGGCTACCGGCAGAAACGCTTCGCTCACCGTGAATGGAATTAGCATTTCGAGCGCATCCAATACAGTGACGGGCGCAGCTCCTGGGTTGACGCTCAACCTGCTCGGGACGAGCCCAGCAGGGACCTCTGTGAGCCTATCGGTTGCACCCGATACTGCGACCGCAGTCACCGCCATTAATCAGTTTGTGACGGACTACAACACCGTTATGACAGATCTCAATGCAGAATTTGCCAACACCGCGGGCTCTGGTCAAGGGGCCCTGGCACAAGATCCTACTGTGCGGAATTTGCAGAGCACACTTCTGCAGGCGTTGAACTATACCGCGACGCCGGCGTCAGGCAGCAGCACAACGACGGTACCGAACCTGACATCAATGGGCCTCTCCGTGAATGCCGACGGGACGCTCAGGGTGGATAGCTCGACGCTGAATAGCGTGCTACAGAACAACTTCAGCGACGTCCAGAACTTTTTTCAAGGGACTGCGCTGAATGGGTTTGGCCATTCTGTCGATCAACAACTCACCAGTTTCATCAGCCCTGCAGATGGCGCATTCACGGTGGACTTACAAAGCATCAGCACGCAGTCCCGCGGATTGCAGACCGATATTACCAACTTCGAGGCGAATATCATCACACCTCTGCGAACGCAATTGCAAAGCAGTTTGAGCCAAGCCGAGATCCTCCTTCAGGAATTGCCAAACGAAATGAAACAGATTTCAACAGAACTAGGCCAGAACTCCTCATCAGGAAGCTAGCCGGAGACGATCATGACATCGACAGAGCTAGCCTATCGGAAGACAGCAGTAGAAGGTGCAAGCGGCTTCGGCTTGCTGATTGCTCTTTACGACACGCTCGCGAGAGACTTGCGGCGTGCAACCGATGCAGAACGCAACAACGACATCGAGAAGCGGTGCTTGGAAATGAATCATGCAGCACTCGTCCTTGCGCATCTCGAAGACTGGGTCGACACCACCCGTGGCGGGGAGCTGTCGCAGAAGCTCATCAGCTTCTACTCGTCTGTGAGACGCAAGATGATTGAGGCGCAGGCAAAGAGATCCGTCGCGATTCTGGAACAACAGATTGCTCTGGTACTGAGTATTCGCGAGACATGGCAAGAGATGGAGTTCGGCGGATCCACCGCAACTGAAGTTCCTCTCTATGCCGAGACGCCAGACTATCCTGGGTCCGTGCATGCACAGTGTCAACAAGGCGCATCAAGTTGGTCTGCATAAAATCCTGCAGAATCATTGCGATCCGACCGGGAATGAATTGAGTGCAGAGCAATCAGGTTGCAAGCCGGAAATTGCCGCCAGAGCTTCCTTAGGATCGACGCGTTGATCGCAGTCTTCGACGAGAGATTGCGATCTTCCGCTGCCTAGAAATGGATTGCTACAATCGTCCGGACATCAAGATGCTTGAATTAGAAGACGGTCTGTAACGAAGGCGTTGCTGCGGCAGAATCGATGCAACTGAGGTGAGGCAAGCTCCTGTCCCGTATTAGGCGGGTGGAGACAAATAATTAAGCAGAGTATTAGGCATAACCTTGGCTACCGCGGCCATGGCTGCGCTATTTTCGGTCTCGGCTTGGGTTAGGTTCGTAGCGGCCGTGGCTAGATTTATGCCTACCAGGTTCGTTGCCTGTGATGCGAGGGTGACCGTATCCTGCTGCAAGGAGGTCTCCTGAGAGTTCAACTGGTTCTCTGCATTGCCATAGAAAGCCTGCTGCTGGCTCACGAAGCCAATCGAAGAATTAACCGCCGCGGTTGCCGTCGAAATGGCGGAGGAATTTCCGCCCTGTAGAGCCGTGACCAATGCGTTCAAAGAGCCTAGAACATTGTTACTAGAGCTAGAGAACACCTGGCTGCCGGGGAGGTTAACCTGCACACTGAGGCTGTTGCCTACGGCCACTGAACTCACATCGTTGGTACCGGTGTACGTGTAGCCCGTCGATGCCGATGAATCAGCAGTGTAGGGGGCCGTGGTACCGTTTCCGCCAAACAGGAATGTACCTCCGACTGAGGAATTCGCCAGTGACACCACGCTTGAAAAAACACCCTGCACCTGCGCGGCGATGGCTTGCATATTTGCGGCTGAGTTCGTGCCATTGGCACCCTCTGTACCCAGGGACACCGCCTGGGTAAGAGCCGTAACCACGTTGCTCAACACGGAGCTGGCAGACTGCACGGTAGACAGCACGGTGTTGACGTTCTGCTGATATTGATCCACGTTCCCGGTATCGATAGTATTTTGCACCATGGCTGCAGATGCAGTTGGGTTGTCCGATGGCACGTTGACGCTTAGGCCCGTCGCCACCTGCTGAAGCGCGGTGTTGAGAGCCGATTGGCTCTGGTTCATGTCGGAAAGAATCGTTGGAGTGATATTCGGATTGATTTGCATGGTGTCAGAAAACCTCTTAGGTCATCATGTTCATGGTGTCCGCGTACAGCTGTTGAATCGTGCTCACGATACGAGCTCCAGCCTCGTAGGCCGTCTGGAATCGAATCAGGTTGGCTGTTTCATCGTTGATGTTCACGCCAGACGTCGCGCCCAGTTGATTGGTTAGCTGGAGCAGGTTCTCACCAATGGCAGTCGATTGGGTGCTTGCATTCGCAGCTTGACTTCCGACGTCAAAGACGAGGCTCGCGTAGGCCATGGCAGCCGTCTGCCCCGATGGAAGTGCAGTCGTCAGGACGGCGGAAAGGCTCGCGACGTTTCCGTTACTGTTCGGCGACCCGACCGAACTGACGGCGATCAGCGCGGGATTGGTGATCGCTACGCTGATACCGGAGGCGGCATCCGCAAGGTTTATTGGGATAGTGAAGACGTTCTGGCCTGGGTTGCCATTTGAATCGATGCCTCCTGCCTGCACAGCATTAAAGCTGTTCGCAAACTGGCTGGCCAGCGTGTTCAACTGCGAGAGTAAGCCGGGAACCGTCGTATCCCGGACCTGGATCGCACCGCCAAGTTGGCCACCCTGTATCGAATTGGTAATGTCCTTACCGTTGAAGTCGAGCACCTGCTGGAATCCATCGCTGCCTGTCGTGGTTTGCAGGCTGAAGCTCTGATCGCCCATGACAAGTGGCGTTCCGCTGCCAGTGGTGATCGTCTCTCCGTCGCTGCTCTGCGTAATAGAGATTCCCGTCAACTGGGACAACTGCTGCACGGACTGGTTGAGTTGATCCTCAACCGCGCCGCCGCTCTGTCCAGACGCTGTCAGTCGTGCAACCTGTCCGTTCAAGGCCCCTATTTGCTGTGTCAGCGTATTGATCTGAGCTACCGACTCCGTCACCAAGCCATCAGCGGTCGATTGCGCACTGGTAAGCCCGTTCGCCGTAGTGTTGAAGGCTTGGGCAAGATTTTGGCCACTCGCGAGGACACTCTGCTGCGTGACTGAGCTGCCCGGACTCGCAGACAGCGCGACGAGGCTGCTCGAAAGCGCCGTCAACGCACTGGCAACATCGGTGCCTGTAGTCGTGAAAAACGTCTGCATCTGTTGAAGGCTCGCAGACTGCGTATTCGTGCTGCTTTGGAGCGAAGTCTGTTGTTGAATTTGTAGATTGATGAGCTGATTCTGCGTACCTTGAAGTCCGTCCAGAGTCACGCCGCCGCCGCTGACTTGGCCACGAGACATCGTCATCGAGTTCGCGCTGAGTTGCACCACCTCCTCGGAGTATCCAGGAGTATTCGCGTTGGCGATGTTATGGCTGGTGACATCGAGTGCTCCCTGCGCAGCATCCAGTGCCTGCATGCCAATCGAAAGTGAGGTGTTCAATCCGCCCATGACAATTACATCTGGCAGGACCAGGTCTGATACTTGGACCTGGGGCCGGAAGCCTCCTGGAATTGCCCCTTGAATGAGCCCAAGAGTGACGCCATCAATGCCGCAGAGCGGCTGGAATGCTGAAGCAGAGCCGCGTAGCCCCGATTCAGCTTCTGAAGTACATCGGTGGCAATAAGGATCTGTTTCCGCAGATCCCTATCATCGACGCGTATTGGCGATGTACTGGGATTCGCTTCGCCAGGGCCAGATAGTTCACCCGCAAGTACACTAAGTTTGGCGCTCAATACCTGCTGGTCGGCTAAGCTCTCCTCCAGCTCCGCCAGAGCATTGTGTGAAATGGCGTGCGTGGCCATCTCCAGTTCAGTGGCCAGAGATCGCAATAGCTTGAGATATTCCGTAGCCAGCCGATTTCGATCCTGGACGCCAGCAGCCATCATTCTTCGCACTTTCCGTGAATGCTCTTCACCTAGGACCAATTAAAACGCTAATGCTCTCATTCAGATTCACCAACCATCGACGAGGCAATGCTGGCCGGATCGACTTTATACTGCCCGCCACTAATCGTTTTGCGCAAACTATCTACCATTCCTTGCCGCACCTCAGGCGAGCTCAGGGCCGTACTTACGAGTGAACCAACAGACGTCGAATCGGACGTAAGTGTCGCGTGATCCTCTCCATTGACCCCACTCGACTGCGTCGCGCTATGAGCTGTAACTCGCTTCGAGTTCAACTCGCTCGATAACTGACTGGCTGTTGTATTCGATAGATCGATCCTCATCACGCCTCCAAAGGTGCAACGCTATAACCATCGGCACCTTGCGCGGATAAGTTTAGCGAAGTTCTCCTCTTTTTTCGTTCGTGGTCGCGGTGACTCCTGGCTGCGCGGCACATGCCGTCGTTGCGGGCTGAGTATTCAGCTTGTCCTGGCTTGCATGCATGGCTTTGGCGATCATCTTGCCAATCCCGATGCCGCCCGAGGCTGCCAGGGAAGTCGCCAGCGACTGCACGCCGAGACTCATCATCTGCTCACCCCCAGAGTCCTGATCGCCGTTGCCACCAGGAACACTCCCAAATGACTGCTCTGCGTCTTTTAGCCAACTACCGATCAGAATAGCTTCAAACTGCCGAGAGCCCTTGTCGATCTTGGCGGCATCGCTAAGACCCGTTGCCGACTTCACCTGTTGCATCGTTCGATCTTCCTTCAGTTGCAGAAGGCTCGTTTGTGAACTCAATGAACTAAGGCCTGTGCTCGCTCCCATTTATTGGACCTCCAAGTCCGCTTGCATACCGCCCTCGGCCTTGATGGCCTGAAGGATTGCGACAACATCGTGGGCCGTAGTGCCGATGGCATGAAGTCCCTTGACCAACTCATCCACATTGGCGCCCTCTTCGAGACGGATGGACTGGGCCGGCGCATCATTCACTGTCACGCTCGTTTGCGGCACAAGAGTCGGCGCAACACCGCTCTGCATAGGCCCCGGATACGGCATTGTCCCGAGCGGTTGCTCCGCCGTATACGTGGTGACAACCTGGATGGAAAGATTGCCATGAATCACAGAAACTGGCGAGAGCTTGACATCACCTCCCATGACGATGGTCCCCGTCCGCTCGTTAATGATGATCTTCGCCGGCGTTTGGACATTGATAAGCAGGTTCTGCACACGAGCGATCAACAGTGGCACCGACTGTTCGGAAGCACCCGCTACGCTAATGTCGACGCGCCCGCTATCGAGGGCAGATGCTATCGGCTTGTGGAACTCCTGGTTGACCGAAGCCGCAATCTCAGTCGCCGTGTTGAAATCGGGATTGCGCAGTAGCAGCGAAACTGTTTTGAAGGTACTCAGGTCAACCGTTGTGTCGCGCTCGATGATACCGCCATCAGGAATCGTGCCGACATTGGTGGGGTTCACCTGCTTCCCATTTGTGCCATTCCCTGCAAAATATCCACCCATAATCAGTGGTCCCTGGGCCTCTGCATAGACCTTCCCGTCAGAACCGTGCAGCGCACTCATCAGCAGCACACCCCCTTCAAGGCTATGGGCATCGCCGATGGAACCGACAGTCACATCTAACCTCTCGCCCGGTCTACTGAAGGGATGGAGCGTCGCCGTGATGAAGACGGCGGCGACATTCTTGACCACCGATGTGGCCGGCGGAATCAGAACGCCCATCTTCTGCATAGCGTTCGCCAGTGTCTGCACGGTAAAGATGGTCTGCTGCGAATCACCCGTTCCTCGCAGGCCCACCACCAGCCCATATCCAACGAGCGGGTTGTCCCGGACTCCCTCAATCGTCGTAATGTCCCGGACCAGTGCCAGGCGATTGGTTTTAATCGCATTCGCGCGCGGCACAAGTAGAGCAAACGCACAGCAAAGTGCCAGGACAATGAAAGGCGCGATGCCAAATGTCAAGCTCGTATTTGTGAATGAAGTCTTCATAGATATCAGAATCCAACCAGCCAGAGGATTGCTTTCGTGATCGGATTGAGCGGACGTGTGCTATCGGCGATAATGCCTTTGCCCTTCATCTCAATCTGAAGATCGCTCAACTGCATCGAAGAAACGATGTTGCTCGGGCCGATGTCCCCGGGGCGCACGACTCCTCGCACTGTCACATTTTCATGCTGATTGTTCATAAAAATCCTGCGTTGCGCTTCAACAACGAGGTTGCCGCTTGGCAGCACCGCGATCACCTTCCCAGTCAAGCTTGTCTGGAAGGTGGTGTTGGAGCTCGTTGCACCGGCGCCTTTGAGCGCTGTCGACGAGTTTGCATTGAACAGAGGATTAAGGCCCGTGGTGTTGATCGATCCAGCTAGCCCGGTAATTCCGGAGCTCGTTTGGAAGGTGCGCTGATAAGCGGAATTTCCAGTCTGTGCCGCGGTCGTCTGGACCGCAACCATGATCACAATCGTGTCGTTGAGATGATGTGCCTTATAGTCAGTAGATAGATCCCCCAAGGTATTTCCCGGGGACCAGAGGCTGCCAACCGTCGTAGCTGGCGCCCGGTGTGGATCTTGTTCCTGCAGTTGAGCAATATAGTCCGCTCTCAGATGATCAGGATCGTCCTTCGACTTCGACTTCTTGCCAGCTTCTGCAGACGGGATAACCGTCCCGATCAGCAATATTCCGATCAGTAGACGATGCCAATTTTTTGTCTTCATGGTGTTATTCCTCACAGTCTGCCCCTCAGGATCCCGCCATCGAATACCTGGGCGGTGTAGATCTGCCTTCGGTCCATGCTTGCCACCCGAATCGTTTGGCCGATCGCGCCATTTTCAAGGCACACGACGGGGAGCTGGATCTGCATCTGATCGCCGTCGAGCAAGAGAATAGCCGGCGAACCTGCACGCATGACGGGAGTTTTGGCTCCAGTGCCGACCCGTGCAATGTGGGCTGGCGTTCGGCCCGGGGCAGGAGTGACGGGAAGCGACTCTCCCGAGCTCTCGCCATTACCATCGATAGCAACATAGAAAGGAACGCACTCTTCGATATTTGCGCACTCCAGGCGCACCTTCATTCGACGGCCGCCCAGGGGCTCCATGGACTGGACCCTAAGTACCGGAGATCCGGTACGCGCTACCACCCCAGTCAACAGCGTAATCTGCTTTGCCGAGATGGCCACGCCCGCGCCTCTTATCGCCGCTGCGATCTGTCCTGTCGTGATCGCATGGCGGCCGGTGGCTGCAGCGGCCGGCAACACGATCGCAACCGCGGCAATCCAGGTCGATATCAACTTATACTGAGTCATGATGCGATCCCTATTGGGCTAACTGATTTAGCTGCTGAAGCATCTCGTCGGCGGCTTTGACTACTCGCGAATTCGCCTCATACGAACGCTGGGCAAGGATCATATTCACGAACTCGTCGACCGTACTCACATTCGACTGCTCGAGCATTCCCTGCTGAATGGTGCCCAAACCAGACGTTCCCCCAGGCGGTCCCACAATGGCCTCACCGGAACCGGTGGTGGGCAGATAGATGTTGTTACCAACACTGTCCAGGCCACCAGGATTCGCGAAGCTTGCAAGCTGGATCACTCCTACCTGCGCGGCCTGCGTCTGTCCTGGTAGGGTGACGCTCACAGTACCGTCGCTTCCTACTGTGATATTGGTCGCGTTGGGTGGAATGGCAATCGCTGGCTGCAGAGCGTTACCATTCGCCGTGACCAGATTGCCCTGTGCATCGGGCTGGAAGGATCCCGCCCGCGTATAGCCGATCTGATTATTCGGCAGCAGAATCTGAAAGAAGCCGGAGCCCTGGATCGCGAAGTCCAACGGATTCCCCGTGCTGCTCAGGTCTCCTTGTGTTTGAGTGATTTCAGTATTTCCAGGTCGGGTGCCAAGACCAATCTGCAATCCCGCGGCAACCGTCGTTTGCTGCGTCGCAGCAGCTCCGGGCATCACTTCGGTCTGATAGAGCAAGTCGGAAAACTGCACGCGCCGTGCCTGGAAGCCGGAGGTGCTGGAGTTCGCTAGGTTATTCGCAATGTTATCCAGGTTAATCTCCTGGGCAGTCATTCCGCTGGCCGCAGTATAGAGGGCATGAAACATGATGAGGCTCCTTTAGCTGATCTCATTTAGCTGATTTTAGGCAGGTCCTGCGTTGCCGTTTTGTCGATCTCCGAATTGAACATGGAGAGTGCATGCTCCATCATCTCGGCAGATCGCTGTGCACTAATAAGATCGACCATACCGGACACAGGATTTACGTTTGAGCTTTCCAACTCCCCCTGCTGTACGGTCGATCCGGTTGCCGCGATGGCGCTCTCAGGTGGTGCCGAATAGTAGGTGCCCCCCTCACATTTTATGGAAGTGCCTGCGGGAAAGTCGACGAGTTGAAGCTTTCCCATCACGGCTCCATTCGACGATATCGTTCCGTCCGTGCCGATCGACACGGGCCCTGGCATCATGGCGATGGCTCCTTTATCACCCATGACGGGGTCACCGGCAGACGTGACCAGCAGACCCTTGCTGGAAACTTGAAGACTGCCATTGCGGGTATACCTGGGGCCATTCGCGGTCTGCACAACAAAAAATCCAGAGCCCTGAACAGCGAGATCAAGATCGTTGCCGGTCTTTTGCAGTACACCCTGGCTGAGATCCAGCAACGTTCCGCTCAGGACGCCATAATTGTTGATCGCCCGATTCATATCGGACGCCAAGGCCGTGCCACTGTCGGCAAGAACAGAACTGAACACATTACGCTCAGCACGGTACCCGACCGTACTTTGATTCGCTAAATTGTTCGCAATCGTATCGAGCGCCTGGGTACGCGCAAGCAGCGCTGTACTCAGGGCGTAGTATCCACTGTCCATAGATGCCTCTCTGCATGGGACAGTGCATTACAAGGGCCAATCCAGTAGGCAAAGTTTGCCTAAACAAAGTGCCGAATCGATGCAAAAACCCCGCCATAAATGAGGTATCCATGAGAACCTCGGCGACGGGACGGCGCTAGCTGCGGAACCCGCTATCGTCTCTCATCAAAAGGCAATCCGAAGTCTCGCCATACGGAGGTATCGCTTTGCCAGGTACGCCTAAACGACATGGAGAAGCTGCGGACCGATATCGTTGAAGTAAGTGCATGGGACAGATCGCCGGCGTGCACACCAATGAGCCTGCTGCACAATCTCAGGCCACACCGTTTGGCAGCCTGCCAGCTGCTTTTCGCGAAAGGACTCGACCACGAAACCTGGGAGGGACCACTTTCTTGCCAGCTTCAATCCCATCAGCCATCTGTCCGCTATACCTGTTCCACACCCATCCCATCCGAGAACAGATGGCAGCAATCCGATCGCGTGAAACAGCCCCACCAGATACGCTTCGTCGGGGTTTATCTCCGAAGTCTCTTCGGCAATCAGTTTTGAGTACTGCGCAATCTCTCTGGAATGCGCCCAGATTTCTGCGATGGCCTTATGGCGGAAATCGTGGGTGACGACCCGCGCAGACACCGCCTCCATGCAAGCATTCAGGCCAATATCTGAGATGCAATCCTCGATTCGAGTTGGGTGGCCTTCAGCGTTTCCGTATTCACGGGCCGCCAACCGCAATATCTGCGCCGTAGCACCTAGATCGTTCAATACCAACTGAGAAACGACGCTCAGATCCACACTCGATTCCTGAATCTCAAGGTCGATCAACAAGAGCGTCTCGGGCTGTACGGGAACGTCGGGCAGTTGAACGGCAAACTCAATCTGCAAAGGCATTATCTCTAGTACTTGATTGTGCTCTGGCTGCTGTCGAACCACGCTTTTCATCACTGTCTCATCACCTAGCACAATGAGTCGGCAGCTCAGGCTAAACATTTCACCTTAGATACTGAATATGTTCTCCGGAAGCAAGAAACGTTTCGCTTTTTCTGGATTCGATGACATTTCTGCCCTGGAATAGAACATCGATCGTACGCCGTTTTCCCGACAACCTCATCCAGGCAAAATTCTGACAGTACGCGAAACTGGCTTTTCTCGCTCCAATCTCTACCACGTAACCACCGACGGCTTTCGCCGTCTCCGCTGGCGTTAACGCATCTTCAACGACGACTTCCGTGTAGTTCGGAGCAGCGGTGAGACGCTCCATCTGCTCTCGATACTCCGTCGGAGTGATGAAGCATGGTTCAGCCGTGCAGCCCGTGACTTGTTCCACCGAATGGAGAAGGCTGTTCTCCACTCGATTGACAAACCCCAGGAGCAATCGCTTCGCAGTGACGGAATAGTGCAGTGGCACCACCGAAAATGTTCGCAGCAATGTTACCGGGATATCCGCGTCAACCGACTGCCTTGTACGGTCCCGTCCAAGCACTGGATAACCCCACTGCACCGCTTTCGCTGCAGCTAATTGCCATTCGCTCACGAGCCCGAGCTGGATCAGCACCACCTCCAATTCTTCGCCGCTCAATTGGCTCTGAGCTGCCGCGAAGCGAAGCTGTTCATCCGATAAATACCCTCTCGACAGCATCACGAGACCGATGGACAATCTTGGATGATGCGGCATTTCCACTGTGCGAGCCACGGAGAGCGCGGAGAAACGCGTGCGTGCAGCCTTCGCGAAGCAATCAACGCTGCAGTACCAGAGTTTACCCATGCGAATGCCGACCCGGCTCTCGGGCACACTTCGCATGATCAGTGTGTTTTGACAGGTCCTGAGTCCGCACACAGCATGCATGTTCTTCCAGCTTCGATCAACTCTTTGGAGCAGGGATTCTAGTGACAATTTCATCGGCCTTCATTTCTCATAGAGATCAACGGATAAAGTGGGACGCAATGGGTTGAGGAATTTCGGTAACGCGAAGACCGTAATTGCCATCGACAATGACTGCCTCACCCCGCGCAATCACCTTGCCATCCAATAGCAACTCCACGGGGTCATCTACATCGCGATCCAACTCAATGACGGAACCACTCGTAAGGTCCAGGACTTCCCGCAGTGGCAGCTTACACTGTCCAAATCGCAATGACACGTTCAATTCAACATCCATGACCAAGTTAAGATTCGTGGAGTCTATCGCAGACGATTCAGTGGCTGGTTTCGCCAGCGTGGGCGATAGTGCCGTCAACAGCCGGACATCGAAGTACAGCATCACAGGCATGTCTGGCTGGTCGCCGCTGGAAGCGGAAAGAGGAACAACAAACATCCCGCCAAACACCAGATCCTCGACTCGGTCGACGCTTAAGGTGATCGCACCATATTCAGCTAACAGAGCTACGCGCAGACCATCGAGTGCTGACGTGATGACCTCCGACAAGGCCTCCGTGTGCACGTCGTTGAAGGCCGAGGCGGCCTGTCCTAATATCATCGAACCGAGTTCAGCAACCGCAGCCTCATACAACTCGACGAAACACTCGCCGCGCAGCGCGCCATCTACAGTCAGGCGAAAATGGATCGCCTTCCCCTGGCGCTCAGTAAGATCCGGACTGTCCCGAACCCTCAGTTGCCATGGATGCCCCACTTTCTGAGTTAGAGCTTCGGCAAGAGACTCAGCAAATGCCTTTGCAAATACCTGCGCGCCTTGATGCTTCCCCTGATGATCTATCATGTCTATTCCATCCCCCAATTTGTAAGTCGAGTTCTACGACCGACTTGCGCCGCCTTCTTCGAACCGTTCCTTACTGGCACAGCTTCAAATATGTCCAACCCCTCGACGGTCAACATCCCAGGAGTTCGGACAGGCGCTCGCAGCTTCAGGAGGCAACCCGGCTGAAGTGCAATCAGATCCCGCACCGAAACCTTCATCCGGGGAAGTCCAGCCGCAACAATCACATCGCAATCGAGGACGCGCTCGCTAATGCTGGGTATCGCGAAGTACCGAAATCCACCCTTCCTCTGGGGCTCTTCAGACTTAATCTGCTTGAGCAGAACGTTGAGAAATGAGGTTGGAAAGACAAGTTGGAAGGAGCCATGCGCACCCGCAATTTCTATCTGAAACTTAACGGATGTGACCTTCTCGTTCGGCGGACAATACTGATGCAGGAGCGAGGACTTGATGCGACGGCCCGGCAGCAGCGCCAGATGAGGAATACGCCACGCGTGCTCGGCCTGCCGCGCAATCAGCGATGTTACGTCCTGCATGATTTCTTCTTCGATCTCCGAAAGTTCGCGGGGGGCACTTACAGACGTTCCGCGTCCCCCAAGTAGAAGTTCCACAATAGGAAACACCAGGTCCAGGTCGCACTCGACGATGACGGCGCCAGGCATGGTGCTGAGAGAAAATGGCACGACATAGCTCAGCGAAGGAATGCTGGCAATGTGATCCGCGAGTGGAAGTTGATCGAGTGTTTGGAGTTTCACCTCGAGACCTGTCCCCAGGTACACATCCAATGCGCTCGCTAGTTGGCGAGCGAATGTCTCGTGAATTGCGGTCAGAGATCGCGCATTCTCATTGGACAATCGTCCTGCCGAGCGAAAGTTGCAGGCATGAATGGATCGAGGCTTCACGTCTGCTCTCTTAGCCACCGGATGTTCTGTGACATTGCCTTTCTCGCTTGCGTCCTCATGATTAGGCATGTTCATGTGTCGCTCCTAAAGATTCTCTTGTAACGTTAGGTCGTTCCTGTAAGTGTGCAAGCGACACTCTAAGTTTCTTCATAATTACCTGCCGTATTTGCGACACGCGTGAAAGTGCTACGCCCACTACCTGTGAAATTTCCTTCATCGTGAGCTCCTCGCGATAATAGAGAGACAGGATCAGTTGCTCCCTTTCGCTAAGCTGAGATATCGCTTCTGCGAGATGAGCTTTTACTTCGCCCTCAAGGCAAAGATCGAAGGGATCGGGATCATCGAGGTTTGGCGCCGATTCAATCAGATCCATCATCTCGGCGCGATCGCTCGAAACTGCCATCTGTTGACCAACCAGATGCAATCCGTCGATATGCGCCAGGATCTTTCGCAAATGATCGATCTCAAGATGCATCTCCTCAGCAATCTCGTGCTCCGATGGCTTTCGTCCCAGCTTCCCTTCAAGTCGCGCTGTCGCATCGGATATCTCACGGCCCCGTCTTCGGATAGAGCGTGACCCCCAATCGGATTCGCGGAGGCTATCCAGGATCGCACCGCGAATTCTGAACTTCGCGAATCCCTTGAAGCTAGGATTCTTTGTGCAGTCGAAGCTACGGCTGGCCTCAAGCAGACCAATTACACCCGCATTGACCAGATCCTCCAACTCAACGTGAGGCGGAAGCCGCTCGCGAAGCCGTGAGGCAATGTAGTACACCTGTGAGAGCTCCTGCATCACAAGTGCATTGCGATCATCTAGATCCGCCGAACTGGTTTTGTAGGCTACTTCTGCTGGCATCATTTATTCACCTGCTTGCGCATATGAGTCACACATTTCTTGAAATGCTTTATCGAACTGAACCCAGTGACTGCACTTGAGTCATCGGCGGAATTTCGGAAGGCGATATCACGACGATCTTGGGAATGTATGGTTCCAGGAGACGCTTCAGATAAAACCGTCCGGGAGACGAACAAAGTAGCACTGGAGGCGCCATCGTCACCTGGTCACCGAGCATCGCGCGGAGCCCAGCCAACACTCGGCTGGCTACAGATATCTGCATCGTCCCGTTTGCCAGAGGCACCTGCTGGGAATTCGTACGCGAACACTCCTCTTCGATCGACCGGTCCAGCGTGACCACCTTTAGCTGTCCGTGATCATCAAGCAGGGGATGAATCAGAGCGCGGCCTAGGGAGTGTCTGGCGGTCTCCACCAATGTGATGGGATTCTTGTTAATTGCAGCGGCTTCGACAAGCGCCTCGAGAATTGTGCCCAGGTCCCGAATGGAGACCTGCTCTCTCAACAACTGCTGCAGCACCTTCTGCACCTCACCCAGGCTCATCAGCTTAGGTGTCAATTCTTCCACCAGCTTCGGATGAGAGTCGGCTAAACGATCAACGAGTCGTTTGGTCTCGTAGCGCGATAGCAGATCATGCGCGTTTTGCTTGATCAGCTCGGCAAGATGTGCGGCCAGTACCGATGTGTGGTCTACCACCGCATAACCAGCGGAGATCGCCTTCGCCTGCAGTTCAGGCGTGATCCATTTGGCCGGCGAATCGAAAGCAGGCTCTCGAGTCTCCTGACCCTCAATATCACCGGGGATCGGATTTGAATTGACCGCCAGCAAGCGATCACGCTTCATCTCCCAGCGCGCGATTTCTACGCCACGAAGATAAATCACGTACTCCCTTTCCTTGAGGGATAAGTTGTCCGTGATATGAATCGACGGCACAAGAAACCCCAATTGCTGCGCAAGATTCTTCCGCAGAGCTTTCACTCTTGTAAGCAATTGGCCACCCTGTTTAGCATCGACAAGCGGAACAAGACCTATGCCAACTTCCAGCATCAGATCGTCCAATTTCAAAACAGCGTCCATCGGATCCACTGCCGATGTGCCTGTTGTTCCCCCTTTTGCGGTGACTGCGGTCGTACCCGGAGCAAGCTCGGTCTCGCTAGGGGGCTTCATCTTCCAGGCCGCAAACATTGTGACCCCGCCCAAGGCGAGAAACGATATTTTTGGCATGCCTGGAATCAACGCAAGACCCAGTAGTACGGCACTTACGATCCACAGCGGGCGCGACGTCTTGAACATCTGCTTGCCGATATCTGCACCCAGCGAGAAATCGGATCCGGTACGAGTTACAACAATGCCGCCCGCCACCGATACCAGCAACGATGGGATGATGGAAACCAGACCGTTGCCGACAGTCAAGATGGTGTAGGTCTTGAGCGCTTGTTGGAATGGAATGCCGAGTTGGAACACGCCAATCAGAAATCCAGCGACGATGTTGATCACGAGAACGAGGATCGTAGCCAGCGAATCTCTTTGACTGAACCGCGCTGCTCCATCCATGGAGCCGCAGAATTCTGCTTCGCGCGCCACCTGCTCACGACGGTACTTTGCCTGCTCCGCGTTGATAAGACCAGTATTGAGGTCGGAATCGATCGCCATCTGCTTTCCCGGCATAGCGTCGAGTGTGAACCGCGCCGTCACCTCGGCAGTACGAACGGCACCGTGGCTAACCACAAGGTATTGAATGGCAATCAGGGCCAGAAAGATGACAAAGCCGACGATGTAGTTTCCTCCAACTACAAATTGTCCAAAGGCTTCAATCACCTGCCCCGCCGCACCGGAACCCTCATTTCCATGCAGCAGAATGCGTCGTGTGCAAGCCAGATCCAGCGACAGCCTCATCAGCGTTAATAACAGGATGAGACTTGGGAATACTGAGAATTGCACAGGGCGGAGAATCTGAATTGCCGTGAGCAGAACAAGCACCGAAACCGTAATACTGAAGGTGAGTAACAGGTCGAGGACGAAGCTCGGTAACGGCACAAGCATGACGAACACCAGGGCTACCGCTCCTGTTGGGATGAACCATTCGGAGGACGCGCGGAGCATGGCTAAGAGTCCGGACTTTTTGATCACTGCGGTCTCGCTTCTTCCGGCCGGTTGGCGGATGCTCTGCGTTGAGCGTCACGGCGTTTTACTTCGTCCTGAGCTCTGTACACCAGCACAAGAATCTCTGCTACGGCGTGGTACAAGTCGGATGGGATCGCGTCTCCGACTTCGACGCCTTTATAAAGCGCTTGCGCAAGAGGCCTGTTCTCCATAATGGGAATCCCGCGGTCTCCGGCGATCTCCCTGATCTTCAGAGCCAACAGGTCGAGTCCCTTTGCCACAACCAGAGGAGCCGCCATGTTGAGTTCAAACTTCAGAGCCACCGCATAGTGCGTCGGATTGGTGATGACCACGGTCGCAGTCTCCGCCGCCTTGATCATCTGTCTGCGCCGCGACTGCCGCTGCAGCTTGCGAATCCTCGCTTTATTGGCGGGATTACCTTCCGAATCTTTCATCTCCTCGCGAATTTCCTGGCGACTCATTTTCAGGTCACTTTCACTCTTCAGCCAGAGCAAAAGATAGTCCACAGCAGACCAGATCAGCAGGATTAATCCAGACTTCCAACACACCTCCAGCAGCATCCCCGACAGGATGTTTGCAAATGCTCGTGAATCGACATAGGAGCTTCCGAGGATCTCAACCCAGTGGCTCACAATGCACGCATAGCCAACCCACGCAATGGCGGCGAACGGCAGAAGTGATTTGAGAACGCTGCTGACCGACGTGAGCGAAAAAATCTGGCCGAGACGTTTACCCGGACTAAGGCGATCGAATTTGAACGCGAGCGCCTCTGGCGCAAAGACGAATCCTCCTTGGGCTAAGCCGGCTATGAGCGCCACAACGAGCGCGGCTAGCTGAAAGGGGAAGACCCAGCGCAACGCTTCTACGCTTGTCCAGAACAGAAGGGGGCCATTCGCATCGATAGAATCCGTGCTGGCTGATGCGAGCGTGTTACGAAAGAAATCAGTCCACTGGTCGACTCCTTGTCGCGTCATAAGCACCATGATGCCCGCGACGACAGACATAGCGAGGGCGCCGCTAAGTTCACGCGAGCGCGTTACCTGGCCCTGCTCCCGCGCTTTGAGCCGGTGTTGCGGTGTCGCCTGTTCTGTCTTATTGGATTCAGCCATTGTGTATCATCGCGCGAGGTGCAGAATATGTATTCCGTTACCCAGGGTTTCCTGAAATAACTTGTGATAAAGGTCGGGCCAATACTTCAGCGTTGCAATCAAGATCACGATCCCCAGCAAGCTCTTGACCGCCGGTCCAAGGAGCATGAGAGGTAATTGGGCTGAGGCTTTCCCGAGAAAACCGAGCAGAATATCTGTGACGAGCGTGGCCGCAAGAACAGGTGCAGCGATCCGCACTCCCAGCCCGAACACCATACCGCCGGTTTTGAGAACTGCCAGCGTGAAAAAACTGCTGAGGTGCATGGTGGACGGCGGAAGGTAGAGAAAACTATCCCCAACCGCCCTGAGAAGCCAGAGGTGCACATTCATGTGAAGGAAGAGCAACATCACAATCGACTGGTAAAAGACGGCGACAACCGTCGTGTCTACCTGGGTCTGCGGATCCAGAATATTCACAAGGGAGAAACCCATTTGGATGCCGATAATCTCTCCCGCCATTTGGGCGGCATCGAACACAAGGTTGGTCGCGATACCCATCCCTGCGCCGATCAAAAACTCTCTAAAGATCAGGATGGGCCAATCCATCATGGCGTAAGTACCGATCTCTTGCCCAACAGCGGGAAATAGCACTAGCGTAAGCGCAATGACCAAACCGGCTTTAGCCCGCGAGGGAATAACGACGCTTCCAAAAAATGGAGCGAAGAGCATCAGCCCCGAAAGGCGCACAGCAATCGTCAACAGGCCACTGATTACTCCGAATAGGGGGATCTGATTCATTGCAGATACCGGTTGAAATCGGAGAACAGACTGAGCGTGTAATGTGCGAGGCTGCGCCACATCCACGGCATCATGAAGAACAAAGCTGCTCCGGTAACGAGCAAGCGCGATACCGTCGACACGGTACTATCCTGCAACGAAGTAAGCACCTGAAGCACATTCACCAACAGGCTGACCACGATGGCAATGATCAATACCGGGCCCGCGAGGATGAGCACCTCCTGCAGCATCATTCGTCCGAGCAAAACTGCTTGATCGACGTCCATGGCGTTAGCTGAAGCTCCTCATCAATGAACTAATCAAAAGGTGCCACCCGTCTACCATCAGAAACAGCAGCAGTTTCAGCGGTGTCGAGATCACGACGGGAGGCAGTTGCAGCATCCCAACGGATGTCGTAATCGAGGCAACCACCATATCCACGACCAGGAAGGGGAGAAACAACACGGTACCAATCTGAAAGCCTGCCTTGAGTTCAGACAATATGTAAGCGGGCAGCAATACTCGCATCGACACATCATCCACTGAAGCCGGACGAGGTTCCTTTGCCAGCTCAACGAACAGTGCCACATCCTTTTCGCGAACGTAGTGTCCCATGAACTTGTGCATTGGAAGTTCAGCGCGCGTGAGTGCCTCGATCCCGGTGATCTGACCTGCCTGCATGGGTACGACCGCGTCTTGATAGATCTGGGTCGCCACCGGCTGCATGAGAAAGAAGGTCATGATCAACGAGAGCCCGATAAGCGTCTGATTCGATGGAGTGGACTGAAGTCCCAGTGCCTGCCGCAGAAAATGAAACACAATCAGCAGCCGCGCAAAAGGAGTCATGCAAATGAGGATGGACGGAACCAGCGTCAAAGCGGTGAGCATGACGATAATGTTCCACGGTACCGACCTCCCAAGTGCCCCGGATGCCTGCAGTGCACCGTCCAGGTTAGCCGGAGAAGTGGAAGTGGACGCACCACTCTTACCGAGTCGCATTGGCAAGCTTGGAGTGTTGCTCATCGGCGTTACCTCCACCATGGGAGGTGGCGGAAATGAGGGGAAGGCCTGCATCTGCTGAACGTCCTCCGGGGACGTTTGAACTCCCCCATTTGCAGGTCGTCCCGCCGCAAGCGCAGATGCTGTTACGACTAACAGTATCGAAATGAGGATGGCGGGGTAGGATTTCATTTGGCCCCTCCCTCGATGCCAGACGCTCGAAGACGTTTGTCTTCGGATTCTGATGTCGACCCCAGGTGCGCCAGCAACGAAATCCCCGAAGTGCCTCCTCCAATCAAGAACTCACGGCCCTCTACAGTGACGATGGCCACGAACCTCTTCTCTCCGAGCGTGACTGTATCGGAGACTCGCAATCGTTTCGTCGCAGACAAGGCATATTTCGCGTGCATCCATTCCCATGTCCGCGCCAATGGGCTGGTGCTGGTTCGTTTTGGCTGACCTTCGCTGAGGCGGAAGAGAGACAGGAGGTACCGGAGGAGTGACCATCGGCCCATCTGAGTCGGCGAACAACCGGCGAGGGCAGCATGAAATGACGTGTCGGGCAGAACCGACTCCGCCACGCATGAAGACATTCGCGCGCGCGTACCGTTCGAATGAGGACGGGGATTACGATTCTTCACTGTCATGCTTGATCCGTAATCCGCACGGCAAGGCGATCGCCGATCACTTCGAATTCGCTCCAACCGACCAGCAGTTGATTGATGCGCAAAGGAACGTCGCTGGTCTGGTGGCAAGCAGTTTCCACGATGGAGCCCAGGGCGAGAGAGAGGAGGTCGCCGATGGTGAAGCGCACGATGGGCACGTCGACGCTGAGGGTGCATGGCAACCATGGCATCCTGTCAAGCAGTTCTTTCTCGCTCACGACCGGAGTCATTGGGGTAAGCTCGGCAAGCCTGAGATCCGGATTTTGGACTGAACTACTCATCGTGCCCTCACGCGCTCCAGATTGCCTTAATCTCGCCATGTACTCGCCAGGCTTCCGGCTTGCGCTTGCGCAGAGAGATGACGGATGACGGAACGGCACAATGGCTAAAGCAATCGAAGGGCCGAATTGGATGGGAGGGCTTGGCCCTGCGTGAGCGGGCCTGAAACAGCGTCAACCTGCTGGTTCACGGCTGTTTGGTGCAATTACGCCAGTCCGCGGGTCTCTCGCGGCTGATGAGACGATCATGAGAGGCCATCGCGAAGGAGGCCTTCCCGCCGGGCCAGGTTCGTGGCCCGGCGGGAGTCTCTCATCGTTAACTAATATCTCTTCCTCGAGCCGAGCCTATGAAATCATCTGCATCGTCGACTGGTCGACCTGGTTAAGCGTTGTCAGCACCTTCGCGTTGGCGTCGTAACTCTGTTGTGCCACGATCATGTTTGCAAACTCCGTGGAGAGGCTCACGTTGGAATCCTCAACCGAACCGCCGGTAATGGTGCCATTTCCGCCGACGCCGGCCTGCCCGATGACTGCTGCTCCTGAAGCACTCGTCGCTTGCTCATTGCCGCCTGGACCTTGACTCAGCCCCTGCGGATTCGCGAAATTGGCCACCGCTACTTGTCCCAACGATAGTGTTTGCCCGTTGCTATATTGCCCCTCCACGGTTCCATCGGTTAGCACGGCATAGTCCGTGAGTGTTCCAACTCCAAAGCCGTTCTGTGTTTTTGTCGGGGCGGCACTCGCTGAGTTTTGTTGAGTAATGGACGGGGTTCCTGAAGGGCCATTCAGATTCCAAGTCATGCTCATCGGTGCCGCGCCATCGGCGAGGTCTGCGGTTGTGATTGGGATCGGTACCGTCCCGGTAGGCGACGTCAACTGCCCGGCAGAGTCGAAGGCCATCGTCCCTGAAGCGAGTGGCGCAGCGGCACCCGGCAGGGTAACGCTGTAGCTCCAGGCGTTCGTCCCTGTGTTTGTGTACTGGATGTTCAGATTCTGTGCCGTGCCCAACGAGTCGTAGACCGTGATTGGCGTGTTATATGTCGTCCCAATCGTGGAGGCGGAGTCAAGATTCGCATCCACTTGAAAGCTCGTAGTGGCTGCAGCAGGAACCGTTCCGTTTGAATTCACGGTGATCGGGGCAAGAACCCCGGTAGTCGAAACAACACCGTTCACAGCCGGGAATCCCATCACCTGCTGGCCGTCGGCTGTGGTGAGTTGACCAGATGAATTTACCGAGAAGTCACCGTTGCGAGTGTAGCTCGTCACACCGTTATGGCCGACCACGAAGAACCCGTTACCTTGGAGCGCCATATTTGCTGCCGTACCGGTCGAGGCAACCGCGCCATTTGTGAAGTCGGAGGACGTGCCCTCAACCTTCACGCCAGATCCTATCTGGATTGGGTCGCCGTTTCCCGACGTTCCCTGCATCTGCGAAAAAATATCGCCGAAACTGAGCGTCTGATTTTTGTAACCGTCAGTGTTGAGGTTCGCCAGGTTGTTGCCAATCACGTCCAGCGCCGAAGAACTCGCTTGCAAGCCGGAAAGTGGAACGGAAAAGGATGCCATCTACCTACCTCCTGTGAATGCCACATTTGCAGTTGGGGCCGGAGCCGAGAAGCTGCCATACAGGTTCATGAGCGCCGTCGTACTTGCAGCACTGACACCTGCCGATTGAATTTTGCTGAGCGCCATTGACTCGGCCGCACTCGTTCCTGTCGATGCCGTGGTCGATCCGGCACGCGCACCCAATGCACCGAGCGAACTTGAGACCGCGGCCGCCGCGGGACTCGAAGTAGCCGACGTGCTCGGAGTTGCCGGAGCAAGGCTGGTGAGTGTCTGGTTGATTGAAATGAGTTGATCCAACTGGTTCAGCGACACCAACTGTCCTACCATCGCCGTTGGATCGACGGGAGCCGTGGGGTCTTGATTCTGTAACTCAGTGACCAGCAGATTCAGAAATGTATCCTGAAGACTGGTGGACGAGCTGCCCGTTGCGCTACTCGACGTACTGCTTGTCGCACTAGCCGTCTGCGCAACCGTACTGGCATTTGCAGACTGTACGGGTGCTGTCATCGCTGGCGTTAGCCCTTGAATATTCATCTAGCTTTCCTCTCTTGATCCGATTTCTTTCTAAATTCTGATGTCCAGCCCGTATTGATCACCAACGCTTGCCATCACTCCCGGGCCAATTCCGCTCTCGTGCACTGCCGGAATTGCGATGCTGTTGGCTCTGCTAGAACCCGCAAACGCTCGCTGCTCCTGTTGAGAGGAGTTCCCAGAATCACTCGAGAACGATTGAGTCTGGTTATTGACCTCGATCGACGCATGAAGTCCATAGTCCTCTCCAAGCTTCGCCTGGACCGTTGCAACATGAGCCGAGATTGCCTGGCTCAGATCGTTATGGCTGAGCGATATTTGCGTCACCATCTGCTGTTGCGAGATGGTCGTACGAATCGAAATATCGCCGAACTCGGTCGAGTGCATCCCGACGCGCATCTCTGACCCGCCCATCGCCTGAATGACCTTTGCTCCATTGATCCCCGACGACACCACTGGTTCATCGCCGGACGTGTGGATCATTGCAGGAACTTCCGACGCCTTGGCCGCTCGCGGTGAGTCAGCGATACTCGTTGGCGTGTGCGGGGTCGCTGCCGTCTCGTGAGAGGCCACATGCAGCGCAAGGATCTGCGCCGGCAACTGAATTGCACCGCTGTCCGGCCCACTCACTGTAACCGTCGCTGGCTTTGCCGGATCGATCTTCGAACTCTGCGACGCCTGACCATCACTCTGAGTGCCGTGCAACGAGGCGTCGCTCGATCCACTCGCAGCACGCATTCCAAAGCCCAACAGAATTGGTGGGTCGGACTGCGCGGAGACGATCGTGTCGAACGCTCCTTTTTGCGTTGCCTTGCCAACAGCCGGGATGGCCTCTACATTGCTCGAAGGACCGGATGCTAGCGGGATATCCATCGCAGCAATCAAACTCTCTCCCGGACCTTGTGCGGTGAGGGTCGGATCCAGCAATTGCAGCCCGCTTGGAATGATCTTTGCGTTCGCATTTCCGTCAATACCCCCAGCGAGAGGTTCCGCTGCCATTGCGTGTGTGCCCTTGGGGGCATTTGCGTCGACAGTCTTTGCCGATGTTCCAGACCATCCATCACCTTGCTCGCGCCCATTTCCTTGCCCGTTCAACACGATTTGAACCGGGGCAATCTTTGGATCAACGACAGCAGCGGCCAACGCCGCGAGCAGTCCGGCATTGTCGTGGACCCCGGGCACCTTCGCCTTTTCAGCCTTGCTCGCAACGCTACTCGAGGCACCCGTGCCGGCAAGCGGCTTCGCATCAGGACTGACCAACCCGATGCTGGTGACACTTCCGTCCGCAGCCATGGCAGATGCAATCGGTAACTTGTTGATATATGGGTTGGCCGGCATCAGCGACAACTGGACCACGCAGGGTGAGATTGCGGCAGATGCACCAGTCACGGAGGACTCAGCGGAGATTGGCTGTGAGCGTTCTCCACTCACCGGACCGGCTGCACTGGCACTACCTTCGGTAATTGGATCAGAGGAAGAGCGTGTCTCCAGTGGATCACTAGCCTTGGTACCCGCAGGACTCTTCCCTGAGTGCGGCTTCTCAACTACTTCAGGTTTCCCGCTGAGGTCCGTCGAGCCATGCGATGGAGCGCTCTGCCGCGATGCACCGTCGAAGACAGCTTGGAAAGTGCTTCCATGCGTGTTGCTCTGCGCCAGCGGTGGAGCCGTGTTCGAAGTCATCGTCGCTGAAGGTATACGCACGCCAGTCTAGTTGCACGTCGCACGCCAATCCAGCAGACTTGCGCTGGGGAAAAGCACCCGCATATCTATCTCATTCTCAATAGCTTACAAACCGGTCTTCTTGGACCACCCTTCGCACGCATCGCAAGTCGGCAATCGTTACCGAGCCACTAGGCAATGTATGCCGACTCAATGGCTGGCCAGGACTAAGGAGGATGCACTTTACTAACCGCATCTGCACGACATGCTTAGACGTATCGGCATCGCGGTATCAAAGTTCCAGTTTCAGCTTCAGCTTTGGTTTTAGTCTCGGTGGCGTCTTGCGATGAAGATATCGTCGAGTTGCTTTTGCTGGCCCCGCATCGACTCTTGCTCATAGACATCTTGCTGGTCATGCAACATGTCAGTCAGCGTCTCACGTTTGCGGTGAGCGTCCTGGTACACCTTCATCTGTTGGTCGCGCTCTTGTTCCAAGCGCTGAAGGTCAGCGAGGAGGTTCTTCTTTTGGTCCACGGCACCTTGTTCTTCCCACAGAAGGGAGTGCAAGTGACCGGCAGGGATCAACCGCTGCATCGCTTGCTCCCTGGCGTCATGCGCCTCAGCAATCGCAGCACTCAACTCTTCAACTCGCTGCACTACGCGAACTATTTCAAGTTGAATCGTTTGGAGGGCGCGCTCCTCGCGTTTCTCCAAACTTTCGCGAACGCGCAGCACGGTCGCGAGTCGAAACTGAAATGGCATTTCCAAATCACCTTTCCTGTGACCATGGACCGAACGTGACAGCTTCCCGTAGTACCAGCAAAACTATGTGACGATCATGAGCGGGGCCACCTCTAGCCTGGCAGTGCCAGCATGAGTTCAACGATTTCTGCATGACCGCAGAGGAGATCTGGACTTTGTTGTAAAAATCCATTCAGCGCAGGTAGATTCTGAACCGCGTTATCCAAAACAGGATCTGAATTCTTTTGATAAGCGCCGATGCGAATCAGATCCTCGGACCTCGCATACGCCGCCATCGACAGGCGCAGCGCATTGGCCTTCGCGAGATGCTCCTTCGACACCACTCTCGGCATCAAGCGGCTCAGACTATCGAGGATTGAGATCGGTGGATAGTGATTGCGCATCGCAAGATTTCTATCCAGGACCACGTGTCCATCCAAAAGAGATCGAACCGTGTCGACTACGGGATCCTGTTGATCGTCTCCCTCCATCAGCACGGTATAGAAGGCGGTGATACTCCCTTGTGAAAAATTTCCAGCTCTCTCAACCAAGCGAGCCAGCATGTTCAAGACGGAGGGAGTATAGCCTTTAGCCGTTGGCGGTTCACCTGCCGCCAACCCTATCTCCCTCTGAGCCATCGCAAAGCGCGTGAGCGAATCGGCGACGAGCAATACATTTTTGCCAGTGCTCGCGAAATATTCAGCAACCGCTGTCGCTGCCAGTGCAGCCCGGATTCTCAAGAGCGGCGATTGGTCGGACGTAGAAACGATCACCACGGCGCGGCGAAGACCTTCTTCGCCGAGAACTTCAAGGAACTCGCCCACTTCCCTGCCGCGTTCCCCAACCAACGCCAGAACCGTCATATCCGCCGAGGTGCCACGCGCCATCATGCCGATGAGCGTACTCTTCCCGACGCCACTTCCGCCGAAGATGCCGATACGCTGTCCCCTGCCACACGTCATAAATCCATCGATGGCTCGTATCCCGCAGCCTAGTGGCTCACGAATAGGAGCACGATCAAGCGGCAGCGGTGCCGAGCCGTCGATGGTCACCGTCTTGGTGGCACGATAAGCTCCTTTTCCATCCAGCGGATTACCCGCTGGATCAATCACGCGCCCCAGCAACTCCGGCCCAACCCTCACGGATGGACGCGCTCCCCAGGTCATGATTTCATCACCCAATCGAATACCTTGCGGATGATCGGCTGCCATCGACAACACAGTAGATCCGCGAAAGCCAATGATTTCCCCTGCATAACTCTGGCCGCCAGTCGATGTAATTTCGCATGACTCACCTACATAGCCGAACGGCCCCTCCGACTCCATCAGATTGCCAACAACCTGGCTGATCCTGCCTCGCCATCGCAACGTGGATCCACTTTGCAGATATTGAACATATGGACCCAGAAGAGCGCGGTTCATCCTTTCACCGGTCTCAAGGCAAGGAGATCGAAGAAGCCCTGTTCCACTTCCTTCAATTGAGCATCCACCCCGAAGTTCGCGACGCCAAGCTCCGTCTCCAGAAGACAGTCGTGCTCACCAAGCGTGGCGTCCTCCAATACTTGCAGCCGCGCTCCCTTCGAATGCACAGAGAAATATTCGGTCCAGCCCGAGGCTCGTCCGAGGCCGACACGAACGGTCACGCTCGACCCTTCCCGCATCTTCTCAATCGTCAGGCGTACGAGTGTCGCCACCAGCATTGGTTCGACCTGCGCCTCCCGGTGCAGAATCTTAGCAGCGATCGCCAGAGTCAGCTGGATGATCTCGGTTTCAACACGCCGATAGTACTCGCTTCGCTCAACCTCAAAGGCAGAGACAGAAGTTGCAATGGATGCGCCGGCTGCCTCCAGCTTCAGCGCGTACTCCTCGCGCAATCGCTGCTCGGCCTGAAATGTCGCATCGCCCCTCTCCTGTTTGATTCTCTCTGCAAATTCATCCTGCGAGAATTCAACTTCCGCACGGTGATAGTGCGCTTCATTCGCGGACAGCTCCCCGCGCAGCGATCTGTTCGCGGCAGGAGGGGTCGGAGAGCTTGCCATATCGTGGTAGATCAGCGCCCTGATCGGGACCGGTGTCAGGTTATCGAATTCCATGCCGCTAGAGGACATACTCATCTTCTCCTTCACTTTTCAGGACGATCTTTCCTTCTGATTCGAGCTTGCGAGCGATGGCGATAATCTCGGCCTGTGATTTAGCTACTTCCTTACTGCGCACTGGCCCCATCGCATCCGCATCCTCCTTCATCATTTCGACCGCTCGCGTTGACATCATCCGGTAGAAGTGACTCCGCAAGTCTTCGGTAGCTCCCTTGAGAGCAACCATCAACACCTTCTTGTCGACCACATTCATGAGTTCTCGCAGTTCCTGATCTGGAACTTCAAGAAAGTCATCGAACGTGAACATGAGATCGCGAATGTTCACAACCAACTGCGGCTCTTCCTTCTCAATGTTCTCGAGGATCTCCCGCGCAATCAGCGGATCCAGACGGTTCATCAACTCTGCAACGTCCCGAAAGCCAAAGTCGGTGCGTTTGTTTTGATCGCCCATGGCCCTCAGTCTGCGATTCAGCACAGTGGAGACCTTGGTCGCTATGTCTGGAGAGAACTGCCCCATATTCGCGAGGCGCCGCACGCAATCTGCCCGTGCATCAGGCTCCAGTTTCATCAGCAGCGCAGAACCCTGCTTCGGATCGAGATGACCAAGAATCAGCGCCTTCGTCTGGGAATGCTCGCCTACCAGAAATCTAGCCAACTGCCGCGGATCCGCCTTCCTCAAGGAGTCCATCCGCATCGAATTGACCTCATCGGAACGCACCAATCGCTGCACCATGGCCTTTGCCCCGCTCTCCCCGAATGCCTTATTCAACAGGCGGGTGGCGACGTCATGACCGCCGACCGCAATGAAATCCTGGGCCACCATGATCTGCTGGAATTCCTCGAGAACCTCGAGCGCTGTTTCAGACGGGACAGAACCCAGGCCAGCGACCTCGTCGGTCACCCTTTGCAGATCATCCTCTGGAAGGTTTCGAAGGACCGAGGCGGCCGCCTCCTCTCCTAGCACCGACAGCAGGATGGCAGCCTTGCGCGCGCCGCTGAGTGGCACAGATTCAAAGACGCTCATACTGTCTCCTCACGCAACCATGCCTGCACCGCACGTGCTGTGTCGGCCGGCTTCTGTCTGATAAGTTCGATTGCCTCTTCTTTCAGTAGGCCGGCTCGCTTGTTCGAGTCGCCGACCTCTGCCAGGGGTAGACCGAACCCATCCGATTTCAGTGGCAGCGCCAGAGCAGGCTGTTGCGTTATCTGAGGTTGGCCCGGTCTCAATGCTTCTTTCTGGATCGGACGCAACACAAAGAGGTAAGCCAGAAGAAATAAAATCAGCAGCGAGCCCGGGCGCAGAATCGATGAGTAGTCCGAGACTGCTTTCCTTGCACGTTCGGGCCACGCTACCGCGGGAACATCCGACGCGCCAGCATCCGCAGCAAAGGACATATCCTGGACACTAATCGTGTCGCCGCGCTTCGCATCGAACCCGATGACAGCCTCCGCCAGTTGCTGAATCTGATTCAATTGAGCAGCGGATCGAGCCTGTCTCGTGAACGTCACTTTATCGCCGTGGACGGTTCTCAACACTCCATCATCTACCAGGATGGCAGCGCTGACGCGCTCGATCTGTCCCGCAGGGGTCACCTTGTGAACAACAACCCTATTGACCCCGTACCGCGCGTTCTCCGTGGTTGAGGACTGCGAGGTATCAGGTGTCGCGGCAGCCTTCGCGGCTTTGGCTTGCGTGGGCGAAGGCACATTGCTCGCCGCTCCCGGAACACCACCGGTTACACCTGCTCCGCCAGCTTTGTCCTCGGACTTCTGTACGCTAAGCAGCGCTGTGACCGTCGGATCGTATTTATCCTGACTCTCTTCGCTGGAGCCCTGGTCATAATCGATATTGACACTGGCACGAATATTTCCCACGCCTACTACGGGTTCCAATGTACTCATCAGCCGCTGCGTCAAGCTTGTCTCAAGGCCCTCGCCACTCGTCTGTCCGTCGTGAGGAAGATTGAGCGCCTTGTCAGAATCAGCATCAATAACGTTTACATCCTCCGGCTTCAATCCGTCGACCGCTCCTGAGACCAGCCGCGAAATTGCCAGGACCGCCTCCTTGGAGATGTTGTCGCCATTCAGCTTGAGAATCACCGAGGCTTTGGCTGCACGCTGCTGATCCTGATAGACCGAATCGGTCGGCATTACAAGATGTACACGCGCGCTTTTTACATCGCTGAGCGTCTCGATCGTCCGTTCGAGTTCGCCCTCAAGCGCGCGTTGGTAAGTAACCTTCTCATCGAACTCCGTCTGTCCCCACGACATCTTGTCGAACAACTCAAATCCCATGCGACCGCTGTGAGGAGAGCCCTGGGAGGCAGTCTGCATGCGTGCCACGTCCAGCTTGTCCGCGGGAACGTTGATCGACTTTCCATCCGCGCCGGTTTGATGCGGGATCCCCTGGGCATCCAGTTGCGCTGAGAGTGCTTGCACGTCCGCCGACTCCAGCCCCGTATAGAGCGGCTTGTAGTCCGGGCTCCCGATCAAGCCGGCGAACAGCGTCACCAACAGCAGGGTGGCGGAGACGCCGGCCACGAGAAGAGTCTTCTGCCGCTTGCTCCGGCTCGTCCAGAACTGTTGTGCCTGTTTCGTGATGTCGTTCAAGCCTGCCATAAGATATCAACCCTAGAACTGCATCTTCTCAATGTCCTGGTAAGCATTCACGATCTTGTTACGCACCTGCATCATGAGTTGGAAAGAAACATCTGCCTTCTCGACAGCGATCATGACGCTGGTCATGTCACCGCTTCCACCCTGCAACAGATTGTTGATCTGCGCTCCGGCAGTGTTGTTCGCAGAATCCACGCTTTGTACCGCATTCTTGAGCACATCGCCAAACTTCACTCCACCGCTGTCGGCTCCGGCATCGATGGCCGAAGTCCCCGGCACACTCATACCCGGAAGTCCACTCAGATTGACATTCATCATCGTCCCGCTCCAGACCTACGAGGTCTTCAAAATATCGATTGATTCCTGGATCATTTGTTTCGCGGCATTCACAGCCGACGCATTCAGCTGATACGCCCGGACAGCTCCCATCAGATCCACCATCTCACTGGCCGGATTAATTGCTGGATACGCGACATAGCCGGTTGCGTTTGCATCCGGACTGCCTGGCTCGTAGCGCATGATCGCTGGAGTCGGGTCGTCGATGACTTCCGACAGTCGCACCGACCCCGCCGGTGCCTGCGTAAATGGCCCGAGGCCGTTGAAGACCGTTCTGAAAGGTGAACCGTTCTTCGCACTGAAGACGACTTCCTTCCGCACGTAGGATCCTCCCGCGTCGGTATGCGTTGTCTCAGCATTAGCCATATTTGCCGAAGTAACCTCTGCCCGCTGCCGCTCCGCAGACAACGCCGATCCACTGATATTCAGCATGTCAAAGAGACCCATCGTTAGCTCCCTTCCTTAATCGCCGTCAACACCATTTGAAGATCAGACTTCACAAGCTGCACACCGAGTTGAAATTGAAGTTGTGTCTGCGCAAGAGCAAGGCTTTCGCGATCGACATTCACATTGTTTCCGTCAGGCCGTTCCGGCAGGCCCGCCGTTTCGAGCGAAGCTGGCAGCAGCCGCGCTCCGCTTCCATCGCCTCCCTCATCCATCACCTGTCGCATCGCTGCACGGAAATTCACGTCCTTCGTGCGATACCCCGGCGTATCAATATTTGCCATATTCGACGTAATCATTTGCTGCCTGTCCGTGAGGACATTCAGGTACCCTTGCAACATTTCAACCGACGAGAACGTTGACATACTATGCGTGCCTCCTTGGCGGTAGACCATATTCTCGAATTCTGTTCCGTAAGGTCCGTAGACTGATACCCAGCATCTCTGCAGCGTGGGTCCGATTTCCGTCGGTCAACACCAGCGTGCTTTCCACATGCAGACGTTCGACCAAGCGAATAGGCGTGCCCGCCACCGCCGTCGGAGCACCCATCGGCGGCGCACCGGAGAATCGCGTGGCTCCTTGAAATTCCGCGTCGAAGCAGTCGCCATCGATATCGTGTGTATCGCTCAAAGTGACAACCCGCCGCATGAAGTTTGCGAGCTCCCTGACATTTCCTGGCCAACTGTGTGACTGCAGGCGCTCGAGGAACTCCAGGTGAAGCCGAGGAGTCTTGGAATGCGACTCAGCCGCATGCTTCTCTGCAAAGTACTGGGCGAGCAGTGGAATATCTTCTCTGCGGTCGCGCAGGGGAGGCAGCGAGAGCGGAATCACATTCAGCCGGTAAAACAGGTCACCGCGGAACTGGCCGCGCTCGACCATGGCGCTTAGAGAGACGTTGGTCGTTGCAATGACTCGGATGTCTACATGCACGGATCGCGCTTCCCCGAGCCGTTCAAACTCCCGCTCCTGCAACGCGCGCAATAGCTTAGGCTGCAGATGAAACGGCATTTCGCCGATCTCGTCCAGCAGAATCGTGCCACCGTCCGCGAGCTCGAACTTGCCTGGCTTCGAAGCGATCGCTCCGGTGAACGCCCCTCGTCCATGACCAAACAGCTCGCTTTCGAGCAGGGACTCGGGAACAGCGGCACAGTTCACTGCAACGAACGGCTTCTCACTTCGTGCACTGGAATTGTGAATGAAGCGCGCCAGCAACTCTTTGCCGGTGCCACTCTCCGCTTCGATCAACACATCGGCGTTCGTGCTGGCCGCAGCCCGAGCCCGCTGGATCGCACGTTGCAACAGCGGCGAACGCCCGACGATGCCACTAACCGGGGCAGGACTCTCCACAGGCGCTTGCCTCGTTCGATGCATCAATTTCGTTGCCGTGGCCTGGAGCTGATCAAACGAGATTGGCTTGGTCAAGTAGTCCAGTGCTCCATCGCGCATCGCGCTGACTGCGTCAGGTACCGAGCCATACGCTGTCAGTAGGATGACGGCGGTTCCGGGAGATAACGCACGAGTAGACTGCATCACCTCCATACCTGTTCCGTCCGGCATTCGGATATCCGTCACGACCAGGTCGAAGACTCGCCCATCAAGTTGACGGATCGCTTCACGAACCGAGGAAGCCGTCTCCACCTGCCAGCCGTGACGAAGGAAATTCGCGCGCAGGGCCGTACGAATACCCGGCTCATCGTCCACCACCAATACCGAGGACACTCCATTACTAGTCATAAAGCTGGAAACTCCAATTCAAACGTGCTGCCACAATTCACATGGCTGGTAACGCGGATCTCTCCGCCGTGTGAAGTCATGAGCCGTCTGCAAACAGCAAGGCCCAGCCCTGGCGTGTCGCCGCTCGCGCTAAATCCCGTATCAAAAACATGGTCGAGTAGATGCTCCGGGATTCCGCAGCCCGCATCCGCGACATCGACCACGGCACGGATTGTTCCCTCTCGCACTACAGCTCGCGTAGAGACGTCGACCTTCCCGCCGGTCGGAGTGTGGCGAATCGCATTGCAGATGAGATTCAAAATGATCTGCCGAAGCAGGTTCTCATTGCCCTGGATCTTCAAAGGTTCCTCTGCTACAGCGAATGAAAGTTTGATCCCCGCCTGTTCCGCGATAGGTCGCACAAAATCCACTCCGTTTTGCATACATGCCGTCAGATCGATGGGCACAAGATGAGAGTTACTTCCGCCGTGAATACTCAGCACATTGTTGACCGTCGCTGAGAGCAGGCGAATCCCCGCACGAAGGTGCGAGACCCACTGCGCGGCCTGCCCGGAGTCCTCGGAATCCTCGGCAATCAGGCCGGCGAACAATTCCATGCTCGCTAATGGATTTCTAATTTCGTGCGCCAAGATCGCCGATATCTCTGCAAGCGCCATGGCACTGCGCGCTGCTTCGCGCTCCTGCTCGGCCTGCTTGGTGGCAGTGACGTCGCGGAAGATCCAGATACTATGCAGCGACCTTCTCTGGCTCCCGGGCGTCCGACTTGCGGGCACGAAGGTGAGCCTCCGCTTGCTGATCGCCAACCAGCGCTTCCCGCTAGAACACCCTATACACAACTCGTGGCTGATCTCATGATCTGACTCCTGCACCATGGATTCAAAGTTAATCCGGCTGACCGAACAGATATCTCGCAAATCCGCAACTTCTTCACTTCCGAGTTGTAGCAACGCACGCCCCTCCGGATTGATTGTTACGATTTGTTCGTCAGTATCCAGCACCAGCACGCCGCAAGGCATCGAATTGATAATCTGCTGCAGGCCCGCACGCATATGGTCGTTCTCCGCGAGGCTTCTAGTGAGAGCAGCATTGCGCTCGGCTAATTCAAGACCAAGATGTGCAACTTCCCCCTGCAGATCGCGATACGAATCCTCCAGGAGCGAGGAAGCGGAGATGAACTCCGAGAACGCGTCGGCCAGCAACTTCGGACTGTGGAGCGAGTCCTGTGCGACGGTCTTTATTGGAACGGCATGAGAACTAGGTAACATTTGCCTATATCAAATGCAAGACGAGTGCCAAACCTGGTCGAACTGCAAAGAAAGGCAACGCACACTACAAATAAATGTGCTCGGGCTTGATTTCACGCCCGGATTCCACCAGGATCGCTGCGCGTTCCATCACGTTGCGCAACTCACGAACATTTCCAGGCCAGTCATGCTTCGCGAGAACCTCCAACGCGCCGCCGCTCAGTGTTCCACCCGGGAGAAATTTAGCGACAAACAACTGAGCAAGATCTTCAAGATCGTTCATCCGGTCACGCAACGGGGGAAGGTGAATCGGAAACACCGCGAGGCGATAATATAAGTCATCTCGAAACTGCTGTTGCCCGATGAGTTTCTTGAGATTGGCATTTGTAGCTGCGACCACGCGAACATCGACCTTGAGGTTATCGTTCCCGCCCAGTCGCTGCACCTCTCCTTGTTCCAGAAATCTCAGAAGCTTGCCCTGCAACGACACAGGCATGTCTCCGATTTCGTCAAGGAACAACGTCCCTCCGTGCGCCGCATGAATCCGTCCGATTCGAGATTGTGCCGCACCTGTAAAGGCTCCCTTGGTGTATCCAAATAGTTCAGCCTCAAGCAGAGCTTCGGGGATGGCGGAGCAATTCACCACAACAAAAGGCTGCTTCCTGCGCGGACTCATCAAATGGATCTCCTGCGCGACCAGATCCTTGCCGGTGCCACTTTCGCCCGTCACCAACACCGTGGTGTCACGAAGCGCCACCATCCGCGCCAGCGCATACGTGCGCTTCATAGCTTCCGAATCGCCAATCATGCCGCGCAGATTGTTTTTCTCCGTCGCGATGCTGCGAGGATTCGCAACGTCCACAGAAGCAAACGAGCCGGGTAGGATAGCCTCTCTCATATTCACCACGTCCATGAGCCATTTCGACACCGGCGTAGGCGAAGTGCTGCCGATCAACAATTGCCCTGTATGCGAATTCAACGTGACCACTTGAGTGTTTGGATACCGGCTCTTGACCATTCCGTGAAACTCTCCGTGCTCAAGATCGGGCAGAATGGGGTCCAGCAGCAAGACTCCATCGTCGACCCCATGGTTGCGCAGCAATTCCAACGCTCCCGCACCGCTTCCTGCTTCCATCACATTCCAACGCGGAGAGCCGAGTTTCCCGCGAAGGATCTCTCGAAGCTTAAGGTTTGAACTAACCACGAACACATTGATAGGAACTCTGTCTTCGTGACGGTCGAATTGGGTGACGGACATTCCCATTGGATTATGGCCTGCTTGGTTGATGTTAGAAGTTCGTTAGTGAGCTAAGTGTCATGCTGAACAACTGGATGCATTACGCATCACGGAATTCGTACCCGAACCCGCGAATCGTGTGAGTCAACTTGCGCTCCCCTGGCCCGTCTACCTTATCGCGCACATACTTCATGTAGACGTCGACGATATTCGTCGAGGAACTATGCGGCATATTCCACACTTCTTCACACAGGGTCGCGCGCGAAACTGGGTGCCCAACATGACGCAACATATATTCGACAATCGAGTATTCACGCGGCGTCAAATCGATCCGGCGTCCATTGCGTTCAACCCGTCGCTCTTCCCGGTGGAGCGTCAAATCCCCCACCTCGGTTGTATTTGGAATCACACCCGAATGACGCCGCAGGAGCGCTCCTACCCGAGCCAGAAGCTCTGCAAATGAAAAGGGCTTAGCGAGGAAATCGTCGGCTCCGCTTTGGAACGCCAGCACCTTATCCTCGATGCTGCTTCGCGCGGTCAACACCATGATCGGCATGCGCAGCCTGGTTGGCCGCACGCGCTGTAACAGTGTCATGCCGTCAAGCTTTGGAAGATTGAGATCGAGGATCAGCAGATCATATCGCCGTTCGGCCTGCAGCGCGTTCCATGCCGCTTCCCCATCATGAACCACCTCCACGCTGCGAGACTCC
>Ga0208357_1000208_pt1 | contig 48559 bp, 49 predicted proteins | sample NGESurdeep092012_6_FD_184487 | JGI IMG/M metagenome (GOLD analysis project Ga0208357, IMG submission 184487) | Arctic peat soil microbial communities from Barrow, Alaska - NGEE Surface sample F52-2 deep-092012 (SPAdes) | ecosystem: Environmental > Terrestrial > Soil > Wetlands > Peat ...
GCAACTGAACGACGCGATCGGCATCTGGACGAAGAGCTGGAACGACGATCCGGAAGCGTTCATCTGGAAGAAACCCGCCGACGAGATCATCACCAAGGTCAAACGTGGGCGAACGAAATTGGCCTTAGTTAATTCAGAGACAGACCACTAGGCGGCTACGTCAACACGTTGGACATCGTTCATGATTGGAATGGAACGAAGTCCAAATCGCCGAAGCGAGTGGCAATGTACATGGTCACGATTCGCGGGCTCATCATTCCGTCTTACGGTCCAAGCAAAGTAAGCGCTGCCGACCACGTAGAAATCTTCATTGTCAATGCGACGACTGGGAAGGTCAAGAGTTCGTTCTCCTATAGGTAGCGAACGAACTTCCATTTGCGATCTGTAGCAAAGGAAACCAAATGATTCAATGGTGTCGGAGAGCCGACGTGAATCGGCGCTCAAAGTGAAGCGATTTGAACTTTCTCCGATTTGATGTACGCACTTCTTCGCTAGATTATGCAACCGCCGTCGGGCCGCTTACTTCCTGCGTGGAACTGTCCGCACTGGCTCGCTCGTCCGGGTATCGCCCTCGCGGCTGGCGAGCTGACGCTCCAGAGCGGTGAAGGCAGCGACAATCTCCGGTGCTTCAAAGGCTCGGTTGCGTCGACCAACGGTGACCTGCTTGAGGATGCCTGCATCGACCAGCCGCTGAATCGCCTCATTGGTCTGGATGAAGCTTCGTCCCACCATCCCAGAGGCGTTGTTGACCGTAACAACGGGCGCGCCGACAAGAACGCCAAGAAGTAGATCGGCCGCGGAACGAGCTCGAACTCGGCCCAACCTTTCGCGCCACGACGCTTCGATAGTGCGCGCCTCCTTCTCGAATGACGTCGCGTCATCCACTGCGCGCTTGGTGGCGCTAGCGAATCGTCCGATCCACAGATTTATTCCCTCGGACGCCTCTTTTGAGGTTGCTGGTCCCCGGTACCGGCTGGCGGTCAGCCCGTCGATGTAGTCCTGAGCCCACGTCGCCAGGATCAGCGAGACCGGCGGCAGAACGCGGGGGGCGAGGCCTCGGCGCCGGAGGATCAGGTGCACCAACGCACGACCCGTTCTTCCGTTGCCGTCAACGAACGGGTGAATCGTCTCGAACTGCGCGTGCGCAATAGCCGACTGAGCGACAGCAGGAAGCGAATCTTCGTTGGCAAAGTCCACGAGATCTGCGATCAGCCCTGCGACCAACTCGGGTGGAGGGGGGACGAAAGCAGCAGAGCACGGGTTGTACGTACTTCCACCGATCCAGTTCTGCTTTTCTCGGAACCGTCCGCCATACTCCTCGAGTCTCGTGCCAGACAGGAGTCGCCGATGGATTTCGAGAAGAATTTCCACCGTGACGGGATCACCAGGGCTGACAGCGCCGATACCGTAGACCATTGCATCGATGTTCCCGAGTACCTCGACAGCTGTGACATCGGAAGGGTCGTCGCCGAGCACTCGTGCAGCTTCGGCTCGCAGCAGTCGTCGGGCACCAATCTCCAACCCCTCGATTCGCGAGGAAGCAACGGACTCTGCTCGGAGCAGGATTCGAGCAAGCGCCTCGGTATCGACGAGGCTGGTTGCCTCAACGTTGAGCCGTGCGATTGCAGCCTCAGCGTCGGCGATGTCAGCGGCAACCTCACCATCGATCGTGAAGTTGCGTCCGACGAGGGGGTCAGGCACGTAGGCTTCGTACTCGCACCCGCGGTTATCCTTGCGCGACGCCCCCCCATGGCCGCTGATCCAACGGCGGCGAATAACCCTAGACATGTTTTCTCCTTACGTAGGATTATCTTACAACCCTAAATAAGTCGTTCGCGTGTTTAGGTATCTCCACTTCCGTGAAGTCGGGTTCAAAGGGGCACCTTTCGATTATGCCCACCTCAGTTTCATCAGGTCCAACACCACAGAAAACACCACAAACCACAACTAATGGGAACTACCAGACCGACCGGACCGGACGACGATTCCGTAGAACAAAGGGCCGCAACCACCGGACCGACATATCAAAACAAGTCGCACAGTTCTCTTAATCAACAGGTTCCGGGTTCAAGTCCCGGCCGGCGCACTATTTAAGATTCTTACTCCAGGTACAGTTTCTTGACGTCGAAGTGGACCTTCATAGGCCATTGCATTAAGAAAACCCATCGAAAATGCTACCGAATCACCGCTCACGGAGCCCAACGGTCGCACCCATCGCAATTTTTGGGAGAGAGTTCATCCCCTTATTTTGTAGGATCCGAGCTATATCCATAGCTCGCGTAAGGGTTTAGGATCGCAGACCCAAAGAGAGCATCCCTCTCCGCGCGACTAAGACGGGCAAGATCAGCCGCTTCGTTCCAATTCGAGCGAATGGTTTCAACAATGTGGTCAACTATCTCGACCGCGTGACCGCGATCAAACCCGTAATCCGCCGCCGCGTCTACACAAACGGCGAACTGACTCAAGCGAGTGCCGTCAGAACCGATGGCCATGACTTGTGCCGTTTCCCCGCCAGAGCGAAGCTGCGGACAAAGGTCGTATGCCGGTGTGAGATGTAGATGTCGGCCGTTCCAGAACGCGGCATGATTGCGGGCGTGGTCATCAGTGTTCCCGATCGCAACGTTGAAGACAATTCGAGTGAACAGTTCGCGCTGTGAGTCCGCAGGGTGCGCACTCCATCGGCGTAATACCTCGGCCAAGTCCGGGTACGTGGCGTATCGGGCGAACATTTCATCGAGATCCAACATCGTGAGTCCCGAAACCATCAGCCGACGAGCCTCACCGACGCGATCGAACCGCTCGACGAGCAACACATCCTTACCTAGCGACGTCACGAGTTGGCACTCGGGTACATCGAGCCCCGCTCGGCGAGCGAGTTCCATACCAACGGCTTCCGCCTTCATTACCGGATACGCATCGCTGCTTGATGAGAATTTCGCTACATACTGACGACCATCATTTTTGATGAGCGCTTTAGGACGTGCACCTCCTATCGACGAACCTCGCAGAAGTGCCTCCGACAATTCGCGAGAGAGTTCCCCTCCCTCGTCGAGTATGTCCGCGGCGCGGTGCAACTCGTCGAGTGTCGCCGTGTCAGTTCGAGCCACGTACTTCGTTGGCGATGCTTGGAAATCAAGAGCACCAATCCTGTTCGAACCCGATTCAGCGAGGTATGTCAATACGTCGATTACTCCGGCGTGATCTTCACGGCCGATGCGTCCTTGCTGTCGAGCAAAGATGACACGTTGCCCCCACGCATCGGGACCTGCGTCTCGAATGCACGACGCGATCGCTTTCCCTGCACTTGGAACGAAGGTGCCCGAGCGCAAGGACAGTTCTGGCTCGTACAGGGAAATTGCTGACCCGTTTCTCAAGAAACTCTCGGCGTAAGTGAACGCAACAGTTTGCGCCCCTTCAACGCGGTCGAGTCGACCCGCCACCACCGGGTCGACGGCGCCAGGAAGCCACACCCAGACGTAAAGTGGGGAGTTAGAAATTTGCATCGAACTGGATATCCTTCGCCCGCACCCGATCAGGAAGCAGCGCCAGCCGGTCTTGACCGGCACGGAGATACTGAGACAATTCGGACTTATCGGCGCTGAAAAGTGGAATTCCGAGCACCGACGCAGCCTCGAAATAGGTACCAAGGCTGACTGAGGGCTCCCCACGTTCAATGCTGTAGACAGTGCGCGGCGACGCACCAATGGCCTCAGCCAATTGGTCGAGCGTCATCCCACAATCGCGGCGACCTTGCGCAATTAAATTGCCGAAGACCTTGGCTGCAGTTGATGCTGTCCGGCCCACAGAACGTACTCTTCCTTTCATGGTTACGATGATACAGCAATATATTGCTGCTTAAGCCGTTTAGAAGCAAAATATTGCCGATAGAAGGAACCGGGCATCACATACATAGAAAACTGTCAGGAATAATGAAGGGATCACCCTCAGCGACATCCCTTTGCTCAGTTTTCTCGGAAATATTCCAAGCCTCAAAGCAAGCGGCGTCGATTCGACTCGAATCTCTTGCGATTGTCTCGGTACCGTAATCACAGTGATAGCAGCGATATCAGTGAAAAAATCCCACACACCAGTTTGACGAGATAAACCAGAACGACCCGGACCAACACGAATGCCCGGAATTTCAAGACACAAACGACCAGATCAACACACCAAGCTGTGAGGAACTCGCTCTTACTCAGCAGGTTCCGGGTTCAAGTCCCGGCCGGCGCACTGCGAAAGGTTTTTGTTCCGAAGCAACATTTACGTCATCACAATCGACTTTCATCACCCGTTCTTGTCTGAAAACCCAGAGAATTCATGCTCACGGATCCCAACGGTCGCACGATTTGAAAATTTTGGAGAAATCCAATCATCAGATAATTGGAAAATGAGTGTTGGTTCGGGTCGCGGAGTCGACGGCGGATGTGTTCACTCCTCAAGAAGATGCTTAGAACGCTTTGGCGCCCAAGGCGATCTCGAAGCCGGCACCGTTGCGTGCCAGGCCCACCAAGAGGATGCCAGCCCACTCAAGGACGTAAGTCATTTCGAGCCCTCCTGCGTCGAGGGGCCGCATGTCCAAGCTCTCAAGAAACGCTGCGACGCCCGCCTTCGCCTCGGCGCTGTCGCCGGCGAAGAACACGTCCAAGGGTTTGTCTTGAGTAATGACGCCGCCGAAGATCGTATTGAATGCCTTCACGACGTGCGTGCCCTCGGGAGCGGCGGCGGCGATCTGCTGGGACACCGAGTAACCTGCGGTCGTCATCAGTCCGGTGCCGTCGGCGTTGAACGGGTTAGTGATGTCGACGAGGATTTTGCCGGACAGCGCATCGCCGTAGTGCGAGACCACTTCAACCGCGCCGGCATACAGTACGGCGACGATGACGATATCCCCCGCCGGCGTTGACCCGTACATGCCGACGGTGGCTCCGTTCCCGATCTGGTCGGCAAGTGCCTGAGCCTTAGCGGTGTTGCGGCCCATGAGCTCGATGGCGTGGCCGTGCTTCGCCGCCCGTGTACCGATGGCGGCGGCCATGTTTCCCGAGCCGATGATGGTGATAGTGGTCATGACGTGTGCTCCTTCACTTGGGCCTGACTAGCGCCAGGTATGAAGGAAGCGAGATCTTGACGTCCTGCGTTGAGAGTAACATCTAAGGCACCTTGTGGCGAAGAAACTTGCACGTAAGCAAGGGCTGATCGCTCCTAGGAATCAGTATTTGGGTCGAGCGGTAGCGCTGCCGTGAGGATGGCTTTGTCGACGAGGACGGCTGCGAAGTCGGCGACGGGTACCCGAGCGTGCTCGGTCAATGCCCGTCTCATGGGTGTCGCATAGGCTCCCAGCTATGGCGACGGCGCGACTGGGCTTAACGGCGATGGACTGCTCTGACCCTTCCGTCCTTGCGGACTTCTGGGCGGCACTCCTCGGCGGCGAAGTCACGCATCGCAACGACGAGTTCCACGCAGTCAAAGCGGACGGGGGCTTTCTAGTCGCCGTCAAGGTGCGGGACTACAAGCCGCCCACGTGGCCGGACCCGACCGTTCCGAAACAGATGCATCTGCACTTGAAAGTTGACGACCTTGACGCAGCGCAAACTGACGCGGTGCGTTTGGGTGCTCGGGTCGCGACAGAGCAAACTAATCCGCTGCAGTGGCGAATCCTTTTCGACCCGGCGGGCCACCCATTCTGCTTGGCAACACATATCCTCGACTAACACGGGCCAAGTTCGCCGAGACCTGGAATCTCAGGAATCAGCGATGACTACCGCGCAACGGCGCCTCGGCGGCGCTCAGCCATGGTTGACCGCGAGACATGCGAGTCAAACTTCGCCGAGACTCTCTAATTAACGAGCACCATGAAGACTGTGCCAACCAGTCATGACGGAAAGCGACGAGTAGCCAATTTTTCTAATTGTGGCGTCGAGACGAGGAGTCGAACGAATACGCATCTGACATTTCCATTTCAGCCAACAGGGAATCCCACGAAAAATCCCACACACCAGTGCGACTGCATTAAACCAGACCGACCAGAGACAACAAGATTCCTTGAGATTTCAAGACTTGATCGACCAGAACAACGCTTGAAAGCAACAAGAACTCGCTCTTAGTCAACGGGTTCCGGGCTCAAGTCACGGCCGGCGCATCATTCGTTCTGCCCGATTAATGACGATTTTTCGTTTAGGTGGCAGCGTCGCCAAGTGAAAAATGGCCTCAATTATTTGGGCTCCTTGGTCGTGGCGTCTTTTTTGACGCGAAACGAGTGAGTCGTATTGAGTTCGATAAATAAAAACTATCTTGCCCCGGGTACCCTCGGCTAATGAAGCGAACTGCACTGGTAGTGCTCACTGGGCTTGGGGGATTCGCTTTGGCTTCGTGTGGCATCACCACCACAGGCGCGAATCCGACACAAATCTTTTCAACACCTCTGTCGGCGACGTATTCATGGTTCCAAGCAATCAATCTGAAGCAATCGAATGCGATGACTGCTCACGCTTCGCCTGAGGCAACGGACATGATGAATTGGAATGATGGCAACACCAGTCTCTGGCCTACTTTTTCTCAGGTTGCGTGCAAGAAGACCAATTCAACGCCAAACACTGCACATATTCTTTGCACGTTCAAAGAGAAAGCGCCACCCGGAAATAATCTTGACGACTTCTGGTCGGTTTCTCTTCAGCGCTCAGTGTCAGATAAGTGGCTCATCACGAATTATGGCCAGGGTTAAGAAGTTCCCGCCGAATCCTACGCAACTTCATCCGAAAGCACTTACGATCCTCTAGCCAACCAGTCGGGAAGGTGGGGAGCTTCGACGCCGATGGTCGTCTCATCACCATGCCCAGGCAACGTCCGCGTCGAATCGGGCAGGACGAGGAGCCGGTCTCTGATCGAAGCGATGATCGTCGCAAAATCGGAGAACTTCCGTCCGGTTGCACCGGGCCCTCCCTTAAAGAGAGTGTCACCCGAGAAGAGCACACCTAAGGAGTCGTCATAGAAACAGCATGCCCCGGGCGTGTGCCCCGGCGTGTGGATGACTTCAAGCGACGTGCCACCGGCCGATATCTTCATGCCGTCGGCCAAGAAACCATCAGGTGCGCGGTGGGGATAGATCTCTTGCCACAGCATCAGATCATCGGGGTGCAGCAGTATCGGAGCACCCAGTGCGTCCGCCAACGACCTCGCGGCATTGATGTGGTCGTTGTGGCCATGGGTAGCGAGAATCGCTACCGTCGATCGAGCGCCGACTGCCTCGACGATGGGTCGATGATCGTGAGCGGCGTCAATCACCACGACTTCTCGGTCATCGCCCACGATCCAAATGTTGTTCTCAACTTCGAAGTCCGACCCATCCAAAGAGAAGATGCCCGAAGTGGTGACTAGCTCGATCACTAGAACACCACGACCGAGCGCAGCACGTCGCCACGCTCCATTCGATGAAATGCCTCCTCGACGTCTCCGATGCCAATGGTCTCGGACACAAATCGATCGAGGTCGAGTCGCCCTTGAAGGTAAAGGTCGACCAGCATCGGAAAGTCACGTGACGGCAGGCAGTCCCCATACCAACTTGGCTTCAGTTGTCCACCGCGTCCGAAGAAATCAATCATCGGTAAGTCGATACGCATATCAGGCGTGGGCACACCTACCTGCACCAAAGTGCCAGCCAAGTCCCTCGCATAAAAAGCCTGCTCCATCGCTTTGGGATTGCCCACCGCCTCGATGCACACGTCCGCACCGTTTCCGTTGGTCAACGCTCGTACGGCCTCAACAACATCCTCATTCGAACCATTCACGACATCGGTAGCCCCGAACTCACGAGCCCGGTCGAGCTTGCGCGCATCGAGGTCAATGGCAATGATTTTTGTTGCGCCAGCCAAGCGTGCACCGGCGATCGCCGCACATCCCACTCCCCCGCAGCCGAACACCGCTACGGAGTCACCGACTCCTACTTGGCCAGTCCACATGGCCGAACCCAGTCCTGCCATCACACCGCAACCCAACAAGCCAACTGCCTCTGGACGAGCCCTCGGATCCACCTTGGTGCATTGGCCCGCCGCCACCAATGTCTTCTCCGCGAACGCCCCGATGCCAAGTGCCGCCGAGAGCGGTGTCCCGTCGGTCAACGTCATTTTCTGTGACGCGTTGTGAGTGGCAAAGCAGTACCACGGTCGACCTCGCCGACAAGCGCGACACTCACCGCAGACTGCACGCCAATTAAGTACGACGAAATCACCGGGTTCGACCGAGGTAACGCCGGACCCGATTGTCTCTACGATCCCCGCAGCCTCGTGTCCAAGCAGGAACGGAAAGTCGTCATTAATCCCGCCCTCTCGGTAATGCAGATCGGTATGACAAACACCGCACGCCTGAATGCGAACGACAACGTCACCGGGCCCGGGATCTGGAATCACGATAGTGAGCAACGAGACCGGCTCCCCCTTGGCCATCGCAACAACTCCCTGAACCTCTGATGTCATGGCCTGCTCCTCCTCGATGTTGGACAGGTTTTAAGGCCAATATCCTGAAATTTTCCTGCCTTCTTCCAAGAGTAAAGCGCTCGACCTTAGAAGATTGCCGCTTTGTTGGGCCAGGCGTTCTCCCCCAGTGATACCACTCGATGAATTCGCACGCACGAGGGAAAATTTCGATGAAAAATCCGTCATCTGCCTATTGACCACAAACACGCTCGTGCGTAGTCTCAGGCGAAGAAGGATCAATTAATCAATCGCCGAGTAGGGGGTTGCATGATGCCAGGGAACCGAGCCGTTACGTATATCGGACCGAACAAGGTAGAAGTTCGCACGATCGACTACCCGAAGTTAGAGCTCGCCGATGGGCCTGGGGTCAATCCGGCCAACGTCGGAAGAAAATGCCCGCACGGTGTGATCTTGAAAGTGATCGCGACGAATATTTGCGGCAGTGACCAGCACATGGTGCGAGGTCGCACGACCGCACCCGAGGGCTTGGTCCTAAGGCAGGAGATCACCGGCGAAGTCGTAGAGGCCGGTCCTGGCGTCGAGTTCATCAAGGTTGGTGACATGGTCTCTACGCCATTCAATATTGCGTGTGGACGCTGTCGCACGTGCAAGGAAGGCAAGACCGGCATCTGTCTTAACGTGAACCCAGATCGGCCGGGATCCGCCTATGGGTACGTGGACATGGGCGGTTGGGTCGGAGGCCAAGCGCAGTACGTCATGGTTCCTTACGCCGACTTCAACCTCTTGAAGTTCCCCGACAAGGACCAGGCAATGGAGAAGATTCTTGACCTAACAATGCTGACCGACATATTCCCGACCGGCTACCACGGCGCGTACACGGCTGGCGTCACCGTCGGTTCGACGGTCTACGTCGCCGACGCGGGTCCGGTCGGGCTCGCCGCGGCGTACGCTTCTCTCCTCGTTGGCGCGGCCGCAGTGATCGTCGGCGATATGAACACCGAGCGTCTCACCCAGGCGTGAAGTTTTGGTTGCGAAACTGTTGACCTTCGCACCGACGCGTCGCTCGTCGATATGGTGGCCGAGATTCTCGCCGTACCCGAAGTTGACTCAGCAGTCGACTGCGTTGGTTTTGAGGCGCACGGCCACGGCGCTGACGCTGGAGGGGAACCGGCCGTGGTGTTGAACGACATCATGACCGTTGCGGCTGCAGGTGCGAGCCTGGGCATTCCCGGACTTTACGTCACCGGTAATCCCGGAACCACTGACGAAGAGGCGAAGGTCGGTTCCCTTCGCGTCCGACTGGGTCTGGGTTGGGCAAAGTCGCATTCGTTCGTCACAGGGCAGTGCCCCGTGATGAAGCATCACCGTGGTCTGATGATGGCAATTCTCCACGATCGCGCTCACATCGCCAAAGTGGTCAACGCGAAGGCGATTCCACTCGAAGACGCGGCTGACGGGTATCGAGACTTTGACCAAGGTGTAGCCCAGAAGTTCGTGCTCGACCCGAGCGGCCTTCTTGGAACGTGACGTCATCAGTAACAACATCTCCGGTGTGAGTTACTCGCCGTCCATCACTACAGGCCCGACGTTCGTCATAGGGATCGACACGTCCTTCACAACGAACGTGCAGTTACGAAACAACAACGTTGGTGGCCCACAAAAGGGCGAAGATGGTCCTCGGGGACACAACGACCACGACTAGTTGAGCGCGACGGAGCGATTCTTGATTCGCGTTTTCGTCGAGTGCGAATCAATCAGGACGACAATTTTCCTCGGGCGTGAGCCCAAGCCCGTTGACTGAAGAACTGGTCAACATTCTTCGCAGTATTCGAAGAATGATTACGCCCAGAATTGCCCTGCCCAAACGACTTTTCTCGATAGATACCCCTCTGATCTGGGAATACCCGCATATGAAGCGACTCGTGTTCGACAAGCAATAGCACCAAATTGGTGCTCAATCTGACTTGACAGCGGCGATTGAGATGGCTACATTGTAAGCGGTTACAAACCTGTAAGCGGTTACATTACAGATTTGTAGGGGACGATTTGGGGGACCGGTGGTCAATTCACCACCAACGATTTATGACGTTGCGGCGAAAGCTGGCGTCTCGACCGCGACGGTCAGTCGCGCACTTAACTCTCTCTCATCGGTACGCCCTTCCACGGCCGCCAAGGTCATGGCCGCCATGGAAGAACTCGAATTCGTTCCCAACGTTGTCGCGCGCGGACTCTCGAGTGGCAAGCACTGGATACTGGGCCTGGTTTTTATGCGCGCCGAAGTTGACGGCAGTATTTTGGGCGTTGAAGAGGCCAGTCTCCTCTATACCGACATTGTCATTCGAGGAGCCGAGACGCGCGCGGCGGAACATGGATACTCGCTGTTACTCAGTAGTGCGGACGAATCACACCCTTCTGGAATGACGTCGTTGCTGAGTCTCACCGGCACAGTGGACGGTCTTATTCTTCTCGACCGCGTACTGAAGGACGATGACGTGGCTTATCTGTCGCGCCGTATTCCTGTTGTCTTACTCGCCGGCAAGGGCGACTCGCCGTCGGCCGTAACAGTACGGGTCGATAACGAACAGGCCATGCGAAGCCTCGCCGAACATCTCGTTAACGTGCACGGCGTCAAAAACGTTGGATTTGTATCGGGCTCCAACGAGAGTCCCGACAGCGTCGCTCGCTCAAACGCCCTGCGCCAAGCGATGCACGAACTCGGCGGAACGCTCGACGATACCAATCTCCTTCAGTCGGACTGGACATCAGCCGGCGGCGAAGTAGCGATGCAAAATCGAATTGCGCTCGGCGCACCACTACCCGAAGCTTTTGTATGCGCCAACGACCAAACCGCGGTGGGCGTGATCTACGCACTCAGCGCGAGTGGACTCAAAGTCCCCGAGGATGTCATCGTGACGGGTTTCGACGACATCACCCTGACTCGCTACTTCAACCCTTCACTCACCACCATTCGTCAGTCCGGCAGCATCCTCGGTGAGGTTGCCGTTGATGCGCTCGTCGCGATGCTCGACGACACCAAGGACCTCCAAAAGACCATTGTGCTTCCCACCGAACTCGTCGTTCGAGGGAGTTGCGGTTGCGTTGAAGACACCGAGACTCGCCCCGCCCTTGTAGCTGTCGACAACCTACGAAGTAACGCTGGCTGATCGTGCGAATGATCCTTCGTCGTCTGGCGCTTTACGCGTTGACCGCATGGGTCGCAATTACCGTCAACTTCATCTTGCCGCGCTTAATGCCCGGTAACCCCATCCAGACGTTCATCGGGAAGCTGACCGGACAGGTCACTTCAGGAGAGATCAACGCAATTCGCCTCTCCTTCGGAGGCGACTTCAACCAAGGCATCTTTGCGCAGTACTTCACCTATCTCTCCCAGCTCTTTCATGGGAACTTTGGTGTTTCCATCACGCTCGGCGCGCCAGTGAGTGCAATCCTGCGCGAAACAGTGCCCTGGACTGTCGGTCTCATCGGTGTGTCCACGATTATCAGTTTCGTCGTCGGCACCATTGCCGGCGCTCTATTGGGTTGGACGCGGGGATCAAGATTTGACTCGCTCATCCCCACGGCGACGTTCTTCCAAGCAATTCCCTACTTCTTCTTAGCCACGGTGATGCTCTTGGTCTTTGGGAGCAATCTTCATTGGTTCCCAGTACTCGGTGCCTATAGTCAAAACGTCACACCCGGATTTAACTGGCAATTTATCTCCAACGTGATTCGCTTCGGCGAACTCCCTTTGATCTCCATTGTCCTGAGTTCTGTTGCTGGGTGGATGCTCGGCATGCGCAACATGATGATCACCATGATCGGTGAGGACTTTGTTCTCATGGCGGTCGCTAAGGGCTTGCCCCGTCGCAAGGTAATCATGCATGCCGCTCGCAACGCCGTGCTTCCAAGCATCGCGAATCTCTCACTTGCTATCGGTCTCGTGGTCTCAGGCGCACTGCTCGTTGAGCTCGTTTTCAACTATCCCGGCGTTGGCGACCTCCTCCTCCAGGCTGTCCTCAACGAGGACTATCCACTCATTCAGGGCATCTTCTTGGTCATCACGTTTACGGTGCTGGCCGCGAACTTGATTGCCGACGTTGTCTATCTTGCGCTTGATCCGCGAACGAGAACCGAAGCCGCGGTATGAAGAACCTCCGCCTACCTAAGTCGCCCAAAGTTCTTCTCGGCCTCGCCATTCTCACCTTCTTCATCATCATGACCGTCATTGGGCCCTGGCTCGCTCCCTTCGATCCAAATTCAACGCAGTTCGCGCCGTTGCTCTTGCCCTCAGCGCATCACTGGCTCGGTACAACCAGTCTCGGTCAAGACATATTCTCCCAACTCCTCGTTGGCGCTCGCGCCACAATGGTCGTCGCGCTACTAGCGGGAATTGTGGCGACGATTCTGTCAATGACCATTGGCGTCGCCGCTGGGTACCTCGGCGGCTTTACTGATGACGGTCTCTCGTTGCTCTCGAACGTCTTTCTCGCCATTCCGGGACTGCCATTGCTGATCGTCATCGACAGCTATCTCCCAGTCAGCGGTCGTTCGAACGAATTCGTGATCGGCCTCATCATCAGCCTCACTGGTTGGGCGTGGGGGGCACGCGTCCTGCGAGCGCAGACAATGTCACTACGCAATCGCGATTTCGTCGAAGCCGCGCGAATTATTGGCGAGAAGCGCTACCGCATCATGTTCACCGAGATAGCGCCCAATCTCTTGCCGGTCCTCGCGTCCTCGTTGCTCTTTACGGTCTTGTACTCCATTGGTGCTTACGTAACCCTCGCCTACATCGGACTGACCAGCACATCGGTCTGGAACTGGGGCACAATGCTCTACTGGGCTCAGGCCAATAACGCACCTCTGTCGAACGAGTGGTACTGGTTCGTCCCGCCGGGGATCTGCATCGCTCTTGTAGGTACCGGGCTCGCGCTCGTGAACTTTGGCATCGACGAATTCATTAATCCCCGCTTGCGCGCGGCCGGTCTCACCTCGCGCCAGCGCCGAAGCCTCGGACTTCCTCGTCGAGCACGTCTCGGCCTAACCCCAGTCTTGCGATCAGCGTCCGTCAAGCGCCCGACCAATACTCGCGGCTCGTTGGTGGTCGAATGAGTACGAAACCCCTCGACATGGAAGAGACCTCGAACGTGATTGAACGAAACCTCGCGCCCCTCGCCTCTCGCAGTGAATACGTTCTTGAAGTAAACAACTTCAGCGTTGACTACGGCGTGGGCGAGAACATGGTGCGAGCCGTCGACAACGTGTCGTTGAACTTAAGCCGCTCGAAGGTGCTCGGCATTGCCGGCGAAAGCGGCTCGGGGAAGTCAACGTTGGTCTACGCCATGACGCGACTCCTACGCGCACCCGGTGTGATCAGTGGTGGCGAGGTCACGCTCAATATCACGAGCGACGTTGACGACCACCTCGACTCATCGGTAAACCTCGTGACCGCGAGCGAGAAAGAGCTCCGAAAAATCCGCTGGTCGCACGTCTCGATCGTCCTTCAAAGTGCCCTCAGCGCGCTGAACCCCGTGCTTCGTATCGGGCACGAGTTTGACGAAGTCCTCAAGACTCACCGTTCAAAAATGACGAAGTCCGAACGTCGCAATCGATCGGTAGAACTGTTGAAGATGGTTGGCCTCAACGAGGATCGACTAGATCGCTTTCCCCACGAACTCTCCGGCGGTCAGCGCCAGCGTGTGATGATTGCCATCGCGCTCGCGCTGAACCCAGAGCTCGTCATCATGGATGAGCCCACCACTGCACTCGACGTTGTAACCCAGCGAGAGATCGTCAACGAACTCAACGAACTTCGTTCACGATTCGGCTTCGCGATGATCTTCATTACCCACGACCTCTCACTTCTCGTCGAACTCGCCGACGAAATCGTCGTCATGTACGCCGGTGCCATTGTCGAGCGCGCCGGCGCGAGCGAACTCTATGGTTCGCCTCGCCACCCCTACACCTTGGGGCTGCTCAACTCTTTTCCTCCCTTACATGGAAAAAGAACCGAGCTGGTTGGTATTCCTGGTTCGCCGCCCGACCTCGCGGACCTACCCATGGGTTGCAGCTTCGCGCCACGCTGTCCCTTCGTTATGGACCGATGCACCCACGACTCGCCACCACTCGCGAGTCTCGGTGAGTCTGGTCGAAGCGTCGCTTGCTGGTTGCACGCCACTGACGCTTCCGTGCCAGTTCCTGTTGAACTTTCGCGGCGCGTCGCAGATCAAGTGACGGGCGTCACTGTGCTGAAGGGCCTGGCGTGAGCAACCAAGTGAACGCGCCCGTGCAATTAAGTGCTCGTCACTTGAGTCGCCACTTCACTACTCGAGTACCTGGACGCCTTTTCAACGCAAAGCACGTCGTGCGCGCAGTGGACGACGTGAGTCTCGATCTCATTCAAGGACACGTGACGGCAGTGGTTGGCGAGAGTGGTTCGGGCAAATCTGTGCTCGCCCGAATGTTGGCGCGCATCATCGCGCCAACATCAGGCGAACTTGAGCTCGAGGGCGCGCCTATCCGCGTGGGGGCCAAACGCACGCTCGACTACGCCGCGAAGGTTCAACTCGTCCTGCAAGATCCCTTCGCCTCGACGAATCCAGTACACCGCGTTCGTCACAGTCTCGAACGTCCACTGTTGATTCACGGCGCCGACAAGAATGACGTTGAGGCGCTCGCAAAAGCCGCCCTCACAAGAGTCTCGCTCGATCCACCCGAGCGCTTCTTGGATCGCTATCCTCACGAGCTCTCGGGCGGTCAACTCCAGCGCGTGTCGATCGCGCGAGCACTGTGTGTCAGACCCGATGTCCTGCTCGCCGATGAACCAATCTCCATGCTCGACGTCTCGGTTCGTCTTGGAATTTTGAATCTGTTGAGGGGGCTCTGCGACGACGAGCACCTCGCAATCTTGTACATTACGCACGACATCGCCTCGGCGCGATATTTGGCCGACGAGATCATCGTCATGTACGCGGGTCAAGTCGTCGAGCGATCACGAGGCAGTGTGCTCGTTGACGATCCGACCCACCCCTATACCCAACTCCTCATCGCTTCAGTGCCCGATCCCTCTGATCCGACCAGTCAGGCCTCACAGAAAGTCGAACGCACCACCTTCGCACTGGCCGAAGTGGGTTGTCGTTTTGCCCCTCGCTGTCCTTCAGCGATGGATATATGTCGAACGACCAATCCCCCTAATTTTCAGGTCGGTGAAGGTCACGTCTCGCGTTGCTGGTTGCACGCGGATAAGCCCGAAGTCGCAGTCGAAGTGGCGCTGCCAGAGCGCCGACGAGAGGGGGAATCCACGAAGACATGAAAACAACGAACTAGTTGAGCACCCGACTGACGATTAAATCAGTCGGGTGCTCACGAAAACGCGAAAGCCCAACCGGCTTCGCGTCGATCAATAAGGACCCACACGGTTCTAAAAGACGTCGGCGAAAGCCGGCTGGACACTATCAATATAAAGGATAAATATGTTTAGAAGAATAGGAGTGGTATTAACCGCTCTGTCGTGTTTAACCATCGGAATGGTGGCTACGTCGATTGGGTCTGCCTCAGCAGCCTCTAGTTCGGTGTTGACCATCGAAGGCAATACGGGAGTGACCTTCACCAATAACTTCAACCCCTTTGACTCAAGTTCGTTCGCCGAACAGTTGAGCGTTCGCTCGCTGGTCAACGAGCCGCTCTTTGAGTTCGACACGTTGAAGGCCAACACGCAGTACCCGTGGCTTGCGACGAGTTACGCGTGGAGTAACGGCGGCAAGACGTTGACCTTCCACTTGCGAAAGGGCGTTAAGTGGAGCGACGGCAAATCGTTCACCTCAGCCGACGTGGCGTACACGTTCGACCTCTTGAACAAAGTGCCCGCCACGAACGTGTACGGCGTACCGAAGATGTCGGCTCCGGCAACGACCAAGGGTGCCTACACGGTGGTGTTGCACTACGCCGCGCCTGAGTACCTGAACATCACAGCAATTGCTGGCACTGCGCTCATCGTGCCCAAGCACGTCTGGTCAAAGATCGCCTCTCCGGCGACAGCAGTCGTCACTCATCCTGTGGGGACCGGACCATTCGAATTGCAAAGCTACTCATCAACGGTGGTCAAGTACAAGCGAAACCCTCACTACTGGAACGGCACGCCCGCTCCCACTGAGGTCAACGTACCTTCGTACTCTTCCAACACCGCGGCCGCTACGGCACTCGCTGATGGTCAGTTGACGTGGGCAGGTAACGACATTGCCAACGTGAAGAAGATCTTCGTAGGTAAGAACCCGAGGATCAACCACACGTTCTTTGCACCGGGTAGCACCGTCACGTTGGAGTTCAACGTCACTGGGACCGGACCGCTCAGCGACCCGGCAGTGCGCCAAGCTATTAGCGAAGGCATCGACCGTTCGGCTCTCTCGCTCAAGGGTGAAACCGGCTACGAGAAGCCTGCGACCTCATCGGGAGCTCTCATCTTGCCTAACCAGTCTTCGTACTTGACCCCAGCGTTGACCAACGACCTTTCGGCCACCTCTAATCCGACCAAGGTCGCCTCGATCTTGACGGCGGACGGCTACGCCAAGGACTCGTCTGGTTTCTACGCCAAGGGTGGCAACGAGATTAAGTTCTCAATCGAAGACCCCACTGCGTACTCGGACTACTACGCCGACTCCCAGTTGATCTCGAACGAACTCCAGGCCGAAGGCATCGACGCCACCGTTGACGGCGTCCAGGCTTCGCAGTGGTACTCCGACTCAGCGAGCGGTAACTTCGAGTCGATCATTCACTGGGGTAACGGTGGTTCCAGCCCGTATGTGCAATACGACAACTGGTTGGACTACACGCAGTCAGCACCTATTGGCAGCTCGGCGAACAGTGACTACGGTCGCTACAACTCCCCTGCCGCACAAAGTGCGTTGACCACGTTGGCTACGACGAACCCGAGCGACACCGCTGGTCTTAAGACGGCCGTTACGGCGTTGGAGAATCTCGTGTCAACCGAGGTACCAGTTGCTCCTCTGCTCTATGGAGCGGACTGGGACGAGTACTCAACGGCCAGCTTCACCGGTTTCGTGACGCCTAAGAACCCTTACGCGGACCCGTCGCCCGGTGACCCCCAGTTACCGCTTATCTTGAAGCACCTCAAGAAGGCGTAACAATCAGTCTCTCTACGCGCGGCCTCGCAGATCTCCAACCTGGTGAGGCCGCGCGTAGAGGAACCACATCTTATTTTGACGACCCACTACCTAGGAGACGTACCCCGTGAGCACCTCAAGCTCAAATAACAAGAACGCGAATCGACCCTTTCCACCAGGATTTTTGTGGGGAGCTGCCACTGCTTCGTACCAAATTGAAGGGGCGGTGGCGGCCGACGGCCGCGGTCCTTCGATCTGGGACACGTACAGTCACACGCCTGGCGCAGTGTGGAACGGCGACAACGGCGACGTTGCCTGTGATCACTACCACCGAATGAACGAAGACCTCGATCTCCTAAAAGAGCTCGGCGTTGGCGCCTACCGATTTTCCGTCGCGTGGCCGCGGGTTCAGCCCACCGGAAAGGGTCCGGCCAATCAAGCCGGACTCGACTTCTATCGCCGACTGGTCCATGGCTTACACGAACGCGATATCGAACCGACGCTCACCCTCTACCACTGGGACCTTCCTCAGCCCCTCGAAGATGAGGGCGGCTGGTGCGTGCGCGACACGGCCGAGCGCTACGCCGAGTACGTGGACATAGTCGCAAGAGCTTTAGGCGGTGACGTCGAACGATGGATCACGCTCAATGAACCATGGTGTTCCTCTTGGCTCGGTTACGGCGCCGGTCGCCATGCTCCCGGAATCAACGATATTGGGAAGGCCGCTGCGGCCAATCATCATCTCTTGCTCGCTCACGGCATGGCGTTACCGATACTTCGCTCCGCCGCCCCCACGGCCAAAGTTGGCATCACGTTGAACTTGGGTGATCACCAACCCGGATCCGAGCACGAACTGGACGTCGCGGCGGCGAGGCGCGCCGACGGCAATCTCAATCGACTCTTCCTCGAGCCGGTCTTTCACGGTCAGTACCCCGACGACATGCTCGAGCACTACTCGAACACGAAACCCGGATTCTCAGTCATTAAAGACGGCGACCTCGGTCTTATCTCGCAGCCACTCGACTTCCTCGGCGTTAACTACTACTTCCCCTCCACGGTGGTCGACGAGTCCAGGGCCACCGAAGCTCGACTCGCGGGGTACTTCGTGGCACCCGGAGAGCAGTTTCCCGACCTGCGGCTTCGAGCGTTGGACACGCCCGGTCGCGACAAGACGTCGATGGACTGGGAGATTCAAGCTTCGGGCCTTACGTCGCTGTTGATGCGAATTCGTGACGAGTACACAACGTTGCCGATCTACATCACCGAAAACGGCGCCGCGTTTGACGACTACGTAGATCCCAACGGAAAAGTCCTCGACCACAACCGCGTGGCGTACCTTCAAGAACACATCTCCGCCGTGCACGACGCGATTGACGCTGGCGTCAACGTGCAGGGTTACTTCGTGTGGAGCCTGCTAGACAACTTTGAGTGGTCTTATGGCTACTCACGACGCTTTGGCGTCGTGTGGGTTGACTTTCCTTCGGGGAACCGACTCGCAAAAGAGAGCTTCCACTGGTACCGCGACACCATTCAGGCGAACTCGGTGGAATACGCAACGTCGGTCGGCAGTAGTTAGACGTTGCCGCGACGTAGCGAACATCGGATCCCCTTATCGACCCAAAGTTCGCTACGTCGCGATATTCCCCGTTCGCGCCAGTCATTGGTGGGTGATTCTGGTGGACAGACACTGTCAGCGCGACGTGAATGGCGTCATTCAAGTGGGGCACGGATGCTTACCAGTACACGACATTCATTGACCACATCAAAAGCCGTGCGTGCTTCATCCATCGTCCTCACCTCGGTGATTGTTTCATTTGGCGTCGCGGTGCCCAATAGTTCGGCTCTTGGTTCGAGTGCCTTTTGTCAATTTATGTTCACCTACAAGCCCGTGAGCGCACCAAGTTCGATTACCACCAGAAACTACCGGGTGTTGGCCAAAATGACACTTCCATTCTTCGAGAAACTGGCCGCGCACGCCCCTAACGCGAAGACGAGGAATGATCTGAACGGACTTGTCGCCATCTTGAAGTATGAAGAGAACGCGTCGAACACGAAGGCATTAGAGGCGTACGTCACAGCGAACAGCACCAAATGGGCTGACGACAATAAGGCACTCGCCAGCGCCATCCACTCGTGCGTGGGGTAAGGATCAAAGACGAATCAATGACCCTGTTGGCGTGCAACACGAACAAACTCCCCTTCGAACGTCCCTTGAAGAAAACGATCGACGGGGAGTTTGTCAGTTAGTGCGATAGGGCAGGACTAGCTTCGACTGCCATTTCACTTGGTGAAGAAGCTGGAACGCGGATGAAGACGATGGAAATAAGAAGTCCGAAGAAAGCAATGGCCGCCGAAACCAAGAACGCAGTGGTGTAACCATGGGTCGTGGCAATATTGTTGGCCAGTTTCGTCGTCGAATGCAGCGAGTGAAGCTTCGAATTCGCGGAGTCAATGGCGATCGTTGCCAGTACTGCGAGTCCGAGCGCACCGCCAATTTGCTGCATGGTGTTCAATAGTGCCGACGCGAGTCCTGCCTCATGAGCCTTTACACCCGAGACGGCGGTGAGGGTGAGGGGCACAAACGTAAAGCCCATCCCCAACGCGATCACGACCAACGGACCAAGAATGTCCGGGTAGCTACTCGACACGGTGATCCGAGAGATCCACAACATGCCAATAGTCGCCATGGCAGGACCGACGAGGAGAGGAATTCGAATGCCGACTCGCCCGATGTAGCGCGAACTCAGTCCCGCGGCGAGGATAATCCCCATCGTCATGGGCAAGAAGCCAACGCCCGTGCGCACGGGGCTCCAACCCAGCACGTTCTGCAAGTACTGGGTAAGGAAGTAGAACATCGAGAACATCGCGATCCCTATCACGAGCATCATGGCAAAACTGGCCGTACGATTTCGGTTTTTCAAGATGCTGAGGGGCATGAGAGGCTCCTTGCTGCGTCGCTCAATCAGTCCAAACGCCGTGAGCAAGATAACGGAAGCGGCAAATGAGACGAGCGTCGAGGTACTGGTCCAGGTGTGGCTCGAGGCATTCGAGAGTCCATAGACCAGCGAGAGCATTCCGCCGGTCGCGGTGATCGCGCCCGGTAGGTCCAAGTGTCCCGATGTTGACTGCGACTCATTGAGTGCTCGAGGAGCAAGGAACAACACGACAGCGGCAATAGGGACGTTAATAAAAAAGATCCAGCGCCAGGATACGTAACTCGTCAGGATGCCACCCAGCAGCAAGCCAATCGCGCCACCACCACCGGACATTGCGGCGTACACGCCCATCGCACGGTTTCGTTCTTTACCTTCAGCGAAATTCGTAGCAATAAGTGACAGGGCCGTGGGTGCCGCAATTGCACCACCAACACCTTGCAAACCGCGCGTGATAATCAGCCACACGTCGTTGGTTGCAAATCCTCCGAGCAGCGACGAGACGGCGAAGATCGTGATACCGATCATGAACATCTTTCGCTTGCCGTAGAGGTCGCCTGTTCGTCCTCCAAAGAGCAACAGGCCACCAAAAGTCAGTGCGTAAGCGGTGATCAACCACTCAAGATTTGTTTTGGAGAAATGTAAAGCGTGGTGAATCGTCGGAATCGCCACGTTAACCACCGTGGCGTCAAGAATGATCATGAGTTGTGCGCCGCAGATCACGGCCAGCGCGAGACCGAGATGCTTACCTTCGGTATTGCTCTGGGAGAGTTCGGCTACTTCGTTATTGGACATGAGACGATTTCTCTTTCTAGTTGGTCTGGGGGGGCTTGGGTGCATCGACGGGCAGTGACTGGAGCGAATTCGCAAACAGAAGGGGCTTAATTACCCCTTCGATCACGCTTCTAAGGAACTCTGGGTCGGGTACGACGCCAAGAAACAACAAGCGGTGAAAAACTAAGGCCGGAAGGATTGACACGACAAGGTCGAGATTCTTCACAACAGGAATCTCTTCTCTGTCCACGGCACGGTTAAAAATCTCGGTGAGCACAATGATGTGGGGCTCGACGAGACGTTCGCGAAAGACTTCGCGAAGTTCGGCGTCGTGCGGTAGTGCGCTTGCGAGACCAATCATCATTTGGCTATCCGAATTTTGATTCTTTTTCATCGCGTGTTGGACCAACGCCTCAAGGTCCCCCTCCAGCGATCCCGTGTCGGGAGTCAACAATCCTTCCTTCTGACACAAAAGCGCGTCGCACACCAATTCCGCTTTACCGGACCAGCGACGATAGATCGTGGCTTTGCCCGCGCCGGCGAAAGCCGCGATCGCGTCAACCGTCAGTCGGTCGTAGCCTTGCTCACCGAGCAGCTGTAGAGCCGCCGCACGCAACGCGTCGTCTCGCGAAGCGTCGAGATGGCGACCACCGCTGTGTCGCTCAACGCCGGTCTCATCACCAATTGACTGAGGAGTTTTTGTAACCATCGAATTACGATACTACACCGTTCCGGAACGAAACGGTATCGTCTTTTAACTCTAATTCTTCCCATCGATGGGCAATGGAGAAAAATCGAGATTCTCGGATCGAAAAATGAAGTGATCCTCGTCTAAATACCCGAATCCATCAGCGTAATTAGCTTTGCGACATGAGAGCTCTGGGAGTGTATTTTAAAGACCAAGTCGCCACCATGACGACCGCTTTGGTAACTAGATTGTCGTAGTGACGTTGCGAGAGCCCGACCGCGAGCGTGGCTTTCGCATCAAAAGGCTTCTTAAGCGCGCGACCATTGAGATCGAGATTGTCTCGAAAATCATCGAGTTGTAATGAGGCGACTATCCAAATTGGTTCTCTTGCCCATTCTGATAGTGGCGATTGTGAGCGGAACATACTCGATTGGAATAGCTCATTCCACTGATCTCGGGTCGACCACGACGACATCGACGACGACGACCACGACGACGACGACCACCACGACGACGACGACAATTACATCGTCGACGACGTCAACTACGAGTGTCTCCCCAGGTGATTTCTATCTCGTCATTGGGGGATCGTCTTCACTTGGCACGCAGCCAACGGGTATCGCCAAGCACAACTCGCATCGAACGTCGCTCGGATACGCGAACGACTTGACGACCATTGAGGCCTCACGAGGCATCTCGATGAGTCTTTTCCAAATTGGCTGCCCTGGCGAGACGGTCCAGTCAATGCTCAGCGCCAAAATCGGTGACCACTGCTACACGCCGCCGGCGACTCAACTTTCAGCCGCGCGGCGGATCCTTGTGAGTTATAACACTCAGCCAGGTGTTGTCTCGATTGATCTCGGATTCAACAACATCCGTCCCTGTCTGTCACACGCCACCGTCGAAGAATCGTGCTTCAACAAACAACTTGTTCTGATCAAGCACGATCTTCCAATCATCTTGCACAGCTTGGTCGACGTCGCCGGACCTCGTGTCCGTTTCGTAGGCTTTGAGTACGAAGATCCGTTCCTCGAGCGCTACCTAGTTGGACCGACTGGTCCCGCACTCGCTACCGAAACATTGGTCGACGTGAACAGGTTTAACGCGGCGCTTCAGAAGGTGTACGTTGCTTCGTCAATCCGCATAGCGAATCTCCCGGCAGTGTTCAAAAGCAGCATGAGCACACCTGTGACGATTGACAACGTCGGAACGATCCCAGAAAACGTCGCAATGGTGTGCAACTTGACGTGGATGTGCCGGCCTAAACCATTTGGGCCCGACGATCACCCCAACAATGAGGGATACATGACCATCGCTGAAGCTATCGCGGCCGTTTTACCGGCATCGTGGTGAAGCTAACGGACCTCTAGCGGCGTTTATATCAACCAGATGCGCTCAGGAATCTCTATCCGAACACCGCGGCGTAGGTAACGGTCTTAGTAGGTGTGACCACCGAGACCTTCTTGCCCCATTTGCTAAAAGCTGTCGTGCTGTGCCCGGTCGAGGTGATCACTGACTCCTTGATGGGTAGTGCCTTCTTTCCTGAGGAAATCGTCAAGATGCTCGTTGACTTCGGTGCAGAACTCGTGGCTTTGGTTACCCACGAGAGTTGATAGCCGTTCGTTGCCTTGTCCCTCTTGGCAAGCAACGTCGTCCCCTTAACGGAGGGCAATAGCGCAGAAAAGGTGCCAGAGGTCAAGTTGGTCTTGAACGTGGTGTACGGCGTCGTTCCCTTTTTCATCGCGACGGAAGACGAGCCAACTTTCTTCTGCTCCGTGGCAGTGAGTCCCATCAAGGTAACGAGTCCCGTCTTGCTACCACTGAGATAGGCGTACGTGGGCGTCACCGTGATGACGAACTTCTCTCCACCTGACACGTAGGTCTCGGTCCCGTCCACCGTGCCAATTTTCGCCGTTACCGTCGTGGTCACCTTGCCGTTCGTTGTTGAAACTTTCACGTGCACGCCTATTTCGCTCTTCAGTACGGCGGTGGCGGCGGTAATAACCGATGAAGCCGTTGGATTCTTTACTGAAGCTTGGGCGACACTCGGTCCACCAAAGACAAAAAGGGCCGACGCCAATCCGAGCGAAGACATGAGGATAGACGTGCGATTGAAGATAGACATCCCGCCAGCCTAGGGGGAATCAGACCGAAACTTTATTCAGGTTGACCCCAACGGTCACTCAGCCGATTGCCCGCGACCTAGAAGCAGGCCGCCAAATCAAAGAGCAGCTGTTGCATCAGGTGGATTTCGTCGAGGAGCTCGGGCGCGCACGAGCTCAGCTTCTCCTCGTCGAATATTCCCTTACTCACTGCCGTAGAACGAAGCGCAACCTGGAGAGTGCAGAGCCACGCCCAGGCTTCCGCATCGTTTAAAAACTGCTCATTGAGCGTCATTACCGAGAGCTCGGCGTTGGTAGCGATGTCGTGTTGCCTCGCCAGCGTCGAAACCGGATCATCGTTGTCATGGCTGGGATTAATGGGCGCGTTCATCGAGAGATGCCATTCGTGATCGGGGTCACGCTCGCTCGCTACGACGTGCGCGAAGACCTCTCTGATGGCGCCACGACCGACGTCGTTTAGACGGATTTCAATTCGACCATCGCGACGACGAATGAAGAGTTTGCCGGGCATTAGGAGTCGAGCTCTACGGTTGCCTGAAGACCGGCCACTTGGAGTTTTACGCAGTAGGACTCGGCACGTTCTCGCTGACCCGACCAGACAATGGCCCGCCCCTCGTGATGAACCGTCAACATCAACTGTGTGCATTTGTTATTCGAATAGCCAAAGATTCTCTTGAAGACAACTTCGACAACGGTCATTGGCGTCACTGGATCATTCCAAACAATGACGTTCCAAGGGCGCTCGGTGACAACCGTAACGTCGCTCTCCACGTCGCTTTCGGTCGACGTGGATCGAAGTGGCTTCACTGAGGGCATCTCTCTAGTGTCGCAGACGACCGATCAAATTGGAAGAGATTCACCGTAGTGTGAGAACTACGACGTGAGGAGGACCGATTGATCGCCACTTGGGCGCGAACTGTGAGCACGCGATTGCGCCAGCGCGCCAGCGTTTCCATTCGTCATTCTGCCGGTCTCACCAAAAATCCTCCCGCACGATGCAATGACCCCGCCGAGGCGTACAGCGAGGTGGACGGCGTGGCCCGCTTGGTGCATGGTGACTTGCCCTCGATGCTGGTTGGCGGACTTGGTTCGCTCTTCTTCCAAATGCTCCACCCTTACGCTATGGCCGGCGTTGCTGATCACTCTCGCTATCAAGAAGACCCCCTCGGCCGCCTCCTCCAGACAGCGAACTTCATTAACGCCACGACGTACGGCTCGTCGACACAAGCGCACGAAGCCATTGACCGCGTCCTTAACGTGCACCGTTTCGTTCACGGCGTCGCCGACGACAATCAGCCCTACGACGCGAACGATCCCCACCTCTTGTTGTGGGTGCACTGCGCCGAGATCTCAATGTTCCTCGCGGGCTATCAGCGCTTTGGCGCCCAATCGATCAGCGACGAAGACGCTGATCGCTACGTACGAGAGATGATCCCTCTCGCTCGCGCCCTTGGCGTCCTCGACCCGCCGGCGAGCGTCGCTGAACTTAACGCCACGATGTTGCGTTTTCGCCCCGAACTACGCCTAAGCGCCGCGGGTGTCGTCGCACGAGACTTCATTGCTCACAGCGTGGTCAAGAGCCGAAGTCAGCGCTTTACGTATCGATTACTCGTGCTCAGCGCATGGTCGCTGCTCGCGCCCTGGGCTCAAGAGTTACTTGGGGTGAGTCCGAACAGGATTATGGACCGACTCGTCATTCGCCCGAGTACCACGATCGTGAGCTATCTCATGCGTCTCGCCGTAACCCCTCAGGCACGCTACGTGGCAATGGAGAGTCCGCCGTCGACGACCACGACCTGACCAGTCACGTACGACGTCGTCGCTAACGCAACGATGACATCGGCGACGTCTTCGGGCGTGCCACTTCGTTTCAAGGGCGCAACGGATTGGACAAAACCCCGCACCGCGTCCCAGTCCTCAGTCCATGGCGTGTCAATGAGTCCTGGCGCGACGGCGTTCACACGAACCTCAGGCCCAACGACCTTCGCGAGCAGGACCGTCATGTGGTTGAGCGCGGCTTTCGACGCGGCGTAGGGAATCGACGATCCAACCGGTCGCACACCCGCGAGGGAGGACACATTAACGATTGTTCCCAGACTCGTTCTAAGAGCGGGCATTGCGGCGACGCTGAGTTGCCATGTTCCAAAAACGTTCACGTCAAATATCTCGCGCCAGATGTCAACCGTGGCCGCATTGAGATCACTGTGCGCGATCACCTTGGTCGCTCCCGCGTTATTGATCAACACGTCAAGTTGTCCACATCGCTCAAGCACGTCCGCAATGAGACGTTCGCAGTCCTCTTCACTGGCGATGTTGCCTTGAAAGTAATGCGATCGCGGGATCTCTCGAGCGAGGCGCTCGCCCTCTTCAACGCTTCGAACAGAGTTGAAGATCACGACGTCGCCACCGTCGGCAAATCGCTTCGCCGTCGCAAGGCCAATACCGCTCGTTGATCCGGTTATGAGAACAACGCGCGACGTCATCGCTACTTACGACGCAAACGCCACGAACCGGCCCAGTGCTGACCGGGTTCCAAGACCACCACGTCCTTACCACTGCGCAACGCGTCGGGCGGACAGGTCATGGGTTCTATCGCGACCGACGTGCGCCGTCGGCCTTTTTCAAGGTGGTCGCCGGTATAGACCTGGAGATAAGGAAAGTTCCGGTCGACACTGAGTTCTATTTCGCCGCCATTCGCGTCTTCGAGCGTGGCCGTGGCGAGGCCCGAGTCGTCACGTGTTAGTTCAGTGAAAGTGACGTCGAGTTCGTGACCACTCAGTGATTTGCGCGCAGAGAAATCGAGTTGGTGGCCCGCGACGGGAAGAATCTCACCCGTGGGAAGTTGGCGATCGTTGACCGCCACGTACGCCTTGGCGGGAATCTCAAGTTGCGAACCTTCGATGGTGGGCGTCGTCACAGCGAGGTACGGGTGGAATCCAACGCCAAAGGGAATGGGCACCTCGTCACGGTTGGTCACGGTAGTCGTCACCGTCAAGCCCAGTGACCCGAGGTGATAGGCAACACTGATTTCACTGATAAACGGGTAGTCGGGTGTTGGGTACAACAGCAGTGAAAGCACGCAGCGGTTCTGATTGACGGCCTCAACCTGAAAGGGGCGCCAACGGACGAGGCCGTGCGAGGCCGTGGCGTGCTCGACGTCGTCGATCGTGGGCCGCGCAGTGCGATCAGAAAACGTCCACTCCCCGTCACCGATGCGATTTGGCCAGGGATAGAGCACTTGACCACGAGCATTCGTGGGCACCTCTTCACCAGCAAATCCCTCAATGACGCTGAGTCCACCCTTGACGTAGGTGCGAAGTGTCGCACCTACCTCAGTGACGACGGCACGTTGATCGCCGTGGGCGATCGCAATCTGTTCTCCGGATGGCAACATCAGCGTCGTTTCTTTCTTTTCACTGCTACGTAACTTACGACAGTTATGGTTCTCGGTATGCGATTACTGCTCACGAACGACGATGGCGTCCTCGCACCGGGATTAGCTGTGTTGGCCCGATACGTCGCGCGATGGATGGACGAGGCCGCCTCGGGCGAGATTCGTGAGGCCATCATCGTCGCGCCGAACAAGAACTATTCTGGAATGTCCTCAGCCGTCGGCGACGTCTTTGAGCGACCAACCGTCAAATACAGACGCCACAAAATAGCTGGCGCCGAGTCGATTGTCACCTACGGACTCGAGGCACCACCAGCGCTCTGCGCAATTCTGGGATCGCTCGGCAGTTTCGATTTTCAGCCAGACATCGTCGTCTCGGGCATCAATGCCGGGGCGAACGTTGGTCGGAGCGTGCTGCATTCGGGCACCGTGGGCGCCATTCTCACCGGCGCTCAACTTGGACTTTCGGGTCTGGCCGTATCCGTGCAGTGGGGTGACGATGTGCACTACGACACCGCCGGGGCCGTCGCCATCGAAGTACTCGACGAGCTCTCTCGAGCGCCCAAGCGCACCTTATTGAACCTCAACGTGCCTAATTTGCCGGCCGCAGAGCTCAAGGGCGTTCGACGTGGTCGCGTGTCGATGGCGGGAATCGTCAAGGCCGCGGGACCCAAAGCTGGCGGCGAAGCGCTCAGCGACGAAGGTGAGTTACCGCTGCGCATTGGCGCGGCGAGTCCCGAGCTCGGTGACGTGAGTGACGAAGCCCCCGATGAAGACGGCGCGCTCATTGCCGCCGGCTACGCCTCGCTGACGCCTCTTCGTGGCCCTCACGAAGACGAGAGCGCGTTGACGTCAGACCTTATGGTCAACGCCCTCGACGCAATCAGTCGCCACCTCGAACAGCAGCGCTAATCGTCGTTTGGTCGACGACGTTGTTCCTTTAATCGCCCGCGTGCCTTTTTGTCGTCGACGCGACGGATCTTGGCACCCTTAGTGGGTTTCGTGGCGCGACGAGGCGTTCGAGGAGCAAGCGCGGTCGCCAACTTTTCTCCAAGTTGCTCGAGCGCTGCGTGCCGATTCTGTCGTTGCGAACGGAATCGACTGGCGCTCGATCGAACCACGGTGCCCAGTTCGTTGACAAGTCGCTGTTTCTCATAGTCCGACAGAACGTTCGAATCAAGCACGTGAAACGATGCGATAACACGCGTCAGTGATCGATTCGCGTGCTGGCCTCCCGGGCCTCCCGACGTGGTGACGCGCTGAACAATCTCATCGGCGGGCAAAGTGAGCCGCGCCCGAATCGTTATCGATCCGTCGTCGTTGGCGTGTGCGCCACTCGCCACAACTAGCGACCTTCTGGAAAGCGCACCATGGCGAGTTGGGACGATGACGCCACGAGTTCGTCTGATTCGTCAAAGAGTTCGAGACGCTCATCAACAAGACCCTCAGCGATCACGACCGCCCACTGGCGTGCTCGCAGCCACTCACTCGTAGGTATTCGTCGAACGTAGGAGGTGAGCTGCAACGTCGGCACCCATCCCGATGAACCTAGGGGAAAGGTGGCAGGGGGGAGCGCGTCACTCGCGAAGAGCAGGCTCCACGCGTTCCACGATGCTTCGCCGTCGTCGAGACGAAGCCATCCGCGCACTTCTGCATCCAAAGAGAACTCACCGTTGCGCCATCCCGTGCACGCTGGATCGAGGCGCTGGTCAACGACGCTCATGATGTCGAGTTCATCGCTGCCCGTTGATTTGCGACATTCGTCTATCGGCGCAATTTTGGGCAGGTCAGCGTTTTGATAACGAAGTGCGGCGCCCTCGCGCAGGGTACCAAGAGTGGCGAGTGACTCACAGACCAGCAGTTCGTTCTGAAAGAGCGTCGCGTGGACGAAGGAGGCACCACGACCAACGCGTCGAACTTCGGTGCGCACTTCAGCTGGACCAACCGAGGGCGAATGGACGTAGTTCGTTGTGAGGGCCGTGACGTCTCGATGCGCGGCACCCTCATCAATGGCGCTCGCTAAGGCACCGCCACCCATAACGCATTGGAGATACCCGCCGTGAGGGTGACCCATCACGGTGTAGGCGGGTGAAAGATTGACCGAATAGCGGCCGGGACCAAGCGGCTCAAGCGCGGCCGCCGTTCTCAATGCGCGTCCTTCGTCTGGAGAAGTCATGGTGCAACCCTAACGGCGAAAAACGTGCCAACCAGTAGATTGACACTGCGAAAGAGGTAGAAAATGAGAGTAGTTCCCCACTTCATTAACGGCATTCTCGTCGAGGAGGTTGGCCACTCGCCCGTCTACAATCCCGCGACTGGCGAGGTCATCGCGAACGTACCCGCCCCCTCACTCGACTTTATTAATGACGTTGTCAAGACCGCACGCGACGCGTCACAGAAGTGGGCCCTATCGTCACTCTCAGTGAGGACCAACGTGCTCTTCTCGCTTCGTCAACTCATCGTCGAACACACCGAAGAGCTGGCATCAATCATCACGCTGGAACATGGGAAAACCATTGCGGACGCGAAAGGAGAAATCGCACGTGCGTTGGAAAACGTGGAGTTCGCCTGTGGGCTGATCGAACACCTCAAGGGTGGCTTTTCTAACCAAGTCGCCGAGGGTGTCGACGTGCACAGCCTTCGTGAACCCGTGGGCGTCGTAGCAGCAATTACGCCGTTCAACTTCCCCATCATGGTTCCCATGTGGATGAGCGCGAACGCACTCGCGAGCGGCAATGTCGTGATCCTAAAACCCTCTGAGCGTGACCCTTCGGTCTCAGTGCGCTTGGCCAAGCTCATGAAGGAAGCGGGACTCCCTGATGGCGTGTTTAACGTTCTCCAGGGCAACGCCACCACCGTTCAAGCTCTGCTCGAACATCCTGGTGTTGACGCCATTAGTTTTGTCGGCTCCACTCCCGTCGCTCGCCACGTCTTTGAGACCGCGAGCGCCCACCACAAACGAGTCCAGGCGCTGGGTGGGGCGAAGAACCACATGGTCGTCCTGCCCGACGCGGACCTTGACGTGGCAGCCGACGCCGCGATCAACGCCGGATACGGATCGGCCGGCGAACGGTGCATGGCAATAAGCGTGGTCGTCGCCGTCGGTGACGTCGCGCCGCCACTTATCGAAAAAATTACCGAACGTCTGGATCGCCTGAAGGTTGGGCCTGGCGACGATCCAGGTAGTGACTTCGGGCCTCTTATCACTAAGGAACACCGCGATCGCGTCGCGAACTACGTCACGAGCGCAAGTTCAGACAACGTCACGGTGGTGCGCGACGGCACCAACCTCGAACTTGGTGATGGGTTCTTCGTCGGTCCGTGTCTTCTTGACGGCGTGCGCCCCGGCACCAAAGCCTACGACGACGAGATATTTGGACCCGTCTTGGGAGTGGCGCGCGTGGCCAACTTTAACGACGCCATCGAGCTCGTGAATAACAATCCTTATGGCAACGGCGTCGCGATCTTCACGCGTGACGGGAACGCCGCGCGTCTCTTTTCTCGCCTCGTCCACGTCGGCATGATTGGCGTCAACGTGCCGATTCCTGTGCCAATTTCCGCTTATTCCTTTGGTGGTTGGAAGAACTCGCTCTTTGGTCACTCACACATCTATGGTCCTGAAGGCTTCGCCTTTTACACGCGCGCCAAAGTCATCACGACACGCTGGCCGCAAGCCTCCGAGTCACAGATTGACCTCGGTTTTCCCACGACGCGCTAGGACAAGGCCGACGTCGCGAGCGCAGCAAACGCCACCAAGTGGATAGTGGCGTCGTCCCCTAGCCAATGACCATGACGGCGCCCAGGTCGATCCAGTCTGCCCGATGGGCGTGTGTCACCGAACGTGCTTCACGCCACCGGCCCGGACCAGGTGACCTACTATTTCTCCATTGAGGGGTGTCAATCGACTCTCCTCAATGGTCCGCGCCCTTTGGCGAGCCAACCAATCGAGTTAGGACGAAAACGGCAGATGAGTAAACAACACACCAGCGTGAGGGCGTACGGCATCCTCGAACACGAGGGCAAAGTGTTGCTCGTTCGCTCGAGTAGCCCCCAGATCAAACCGCCGCTGTGGTGGCTGCCTGGCGGCGGCATTGACTTCGGAGAATCGCCCGAAGAGACGCTGCTGCGTGAGTTTCAAGAAGAGACCGGTCTCGCGATCAAGGAACCTCTTTTGCACGACGTCATAAGTGACGTGCGACGTCGTCCCAACGGGGACCGCATTCACACCGTTCGCGTACTGTACACGGTCACGCTCGTGGGCGGAGAGTTACGCCACGAAGCAGAGGGAACGACTGACCAAGTCAAGTGGTTTCATCTAGGCGAACTTGATGGTGTCAACGTTGCTGAGTACGCCGGACGCGCCATTCAAAGCGTGTTGTCGAAGTAGATCGCTGGCATCTCGCGCTTTAAAAGTTTGCCGGCCGGATTACGAGGCAACGGCTCACTGGTAAAAGCTACGCGAGTAGGAATCATGAAAGCCGCGAGTCGCGTTGCGAGAAAACTTCGCAGCTCTTCAACGCCGAGTGACATGTCCGAACGAACCATGATGGCGGCCGCGACCTCTTCACCAAGGCGTTCGTTCGGCATGCCAAAAACGGCCGCCTCGTACACCGCGGGATGCTCATAGATTGCCGACTCCACCTGAGCGCCGTAGACGTTCTCGCCGGCGCGAATAATCATGTCCTTGGCCCGGTCTTCGATGTAGAGGAAACCTTCCCCGCTCACGTGTCCCAAATCGCCCGTGCGAAGCCATCCCTTCACGATCGCTTCGGCGGTCGCTTCGGGCTTACGCCAGTAACCCTGGATAATCGTGGGTGACTTCAACCAGATTTCGCCACTTTCGCCAGCACCAACTGATCGCAACGACTCGTCTCGTACGTCGACGTCCATCACGATGGTGGGCACACGTCCTGTTGACGTGGGGTGCGTCAGATAGTCCTCACCGTAGTTTCCGGGTCCGTACGCGTTGGTCTCGGTCATTCCATAGCCGAGCGTCGGTTGACCCTGCTTGAACGACTTGCCCACGCGCGCTACCAGCGTCGGAGGAGCGGGCGCACCACCACCACCCACGGCGGTCAGTGAGGACGTGTCGTATTTCGAGAAGCTCGGCGACTCCATGAGATCCCACGACTGAGTCGGCACGCCCACGAAGCTTGTCACTCGGTGGCGCTCTATCAACGCGAGCGCTCGCTCAGGATCCCACTTGTACATCATCACCAGTTTGAAGTGCCACGAGAAGCACGACATCATGACTGGAATACAGCCAGTGACGTGAAAGAGCGGCACGATCAAGATGAAACAAGGTGCCAGTCCACTACCTTCGCTATCCGCGTCGCGCCGAGCCGTCTGAATGGCCGCGCCCGATGAAAACGACATAATGGCCTGACAGATGGCACCGTGGGTGGAGACGGCGCCCTTTGGAAATCCGGTGGTGCCCGACGTGTAAAGAATCGTGGCCTCGGTATCGGCGTCAAGTTCAACCTCAGGCATGGCTACGCCCGTCACCACCACGTCGCCCCAACGTTCTACCGCGTTGTCATAGGTTGTTGCATCACTTAGTCGAACACCGAGCATGCGGACTCCAGACTTTAGGCAGGGCGTCGTGGCTCGTCGAATCCTTTCATCGTCCCCGATGTAGACGGAAAGTTCTGCGTCGTTGATGGCATAGTCAAGTTCTATCTCGGTCCACCACGAGTTCAACGAAACCGAGATCGCGCCCACCGAAATGATCGCCGCGAAGGAGATGACCCATTCGGGGTAGTTGCGCATCGCAATACCAACGCGGTCGCCTTTTTTGATGCCGAAGTGGTGCACGAGAGCGTACGCAAGGGCGTCGACCTCATCCATGACGCGCTTGAAGCTCCACTCTTCGTCCTCGTAGACCATGAACGTTGCATCTATTCCGCGCGCAAGATCAAAGAATTGGCGAACGTTGGCCGGCGAATTCTTAAAAACCCGATTCGCTATTCCGTTGCGTTCGACTTCTATGACTTCAAAGGGTTGTCCGGGCGCAGCAACTTCCGCGATCGCGTCTTTAATACTGCGCACCGACTACCCCCATGAACTCATTCTCCTAAGCGGATCCCTCGCACCACTACACCACACGTATCGATCACCCTCGGACCACTCCGCCACCGGACTCGACAGCACGTCGTGACGTTGAACGCAGACTCTACACTTCGCGGTAACGCCCTTAGAAAGGACCACCATGCTGGCTTCGAACTATCCGTTGTTGGACGTCTTCATCTCAACGCTGTACTTCGTTGGATTCATCTTTTGGATCATGCTCGCGTTTCACGTATTCACTGACCTCTTTCGAAGTCACGACCTCAGTGGAGGGTCGAAGGCTCTCTGGGTTGTCTTCATTTTGATCTTGCCATTAGTGGGCTGCTTGCTCTACCTCATCATCCGCGGCGGTTCAATGCATGAACGCCAGGTTCATGTGGATCAAGCGCAACAAAAAGCGTTCGAAGACTACATTCGCCACGTCGCGAACACCAAGGAGTAATTGGCGCTGGCGAACCTTTAGTGCGTGGGAGAAAGCGTCGCCTTCAGTGCGGAGGCCTTCTGAGCCATGCGCTCGACGGACTCAGCGATCTTCGCCTTCACGTTGACCAAATCAACGCGAGCAATCTCGGCTTCTTTATTGAGCCCCTTGAGATGTTCGATGTCCCAAAGACTAAGTACGGGCGTCAGTACATCACCGAGATACTGTCCGAGTCCGTAGATGCCTTCTTTGGCGATACGTACTGCGTGACGAGTAAAGCTCGGAATGCCGGTCCCGGGCATCGCGAACGTGCTCACCTGTTTTGAAACAGCGATCATCATCGCCGATGGATCGATGGCGAATGCAGCCAAGGTGAGGTCGCGGTAGAAGAGGTAGTGCTTGGTCTCGTCACCGGCGATCAGCGCGAGCACGTTGCGACCGATTTTGTCGTCCTTGGGCAGTTTCGCGCCCGTGTTGCGGTGCGCGATCTGCGTTGCGCGCTCTTGAAACGAAACGTAGGAGATGAGTTCAGCGAACGTGGCGGGATGGGGCACTTCACCCTTTTGCATCTGCACACGACGGCCGTCTTCGAGAAGCGTGGGATTGATACAACGACTGATGTGCACCCAGTCGCGCATAACCATGGCGTGACGATTTTCTTCCATCGTCCATTGACACGACCAGTCGCGAATGGGGTGACCCATGGGCGCGTGTTGCAATATCGAGTCGGTGTAATACGGGAGATTGTCCTCAGTTAAGAGGTTGACGTAGATGGAACTTCGTACCCCTTCGCCGAGCGGATAGTCCTCAGGCGACCAAGCACGATCGTTGAAGTTCTCACCCTCACCCCAGTTGATCTGCTCATGGGGGTACCAGAGACGTGGGGCTTCGAGGTGGCGGTTATAGAGACGCTCAACGTCTGGAGCAATCTCTTCCAAAAGGTCAACGCGGCTCTTCGCCAAACGAGTGCTCAAGTTGTAATACCTCTCCATGCGCAACGCGCCTACGCCCTAACCATAACCCTCCAAGGGAGCCGTCCTTTACTGCTCTTGTGATTCGTTGCACAAACCTACTCAGGTATCCTGGTGAACTTGTGAAACTTATCGATACGCTCGTTCCGGTCGATTTTCGATCGTCGGTACGCGGCCCCCTGCGCCGCTTCTATATCTGCACGTTTATTGGCTGTATTGGCAACGGACTTACCCTCTCGCTCTTTGTGATCTACCTGCACAACGTACGTCATTTCTCAACGAGTTTTTCGACTTTGCTGCTCGCGCTCTCAGCGATCGTGGGTCTCTGCACGGCACCGCTGTGGGGAACGTTCACCGATCGATTAGGACCTCTTCGCGTGATCCTCTTCGCCTACGTGGCAGACGCAACCGCGTTAGTGTTCTGGGCCTTTGCGCACACGCACGAGCAGGCCATATTCGCGGCTCTCTTGCTCGCGACCTTTGGCGGCGGTGGGTGGGGGCCCATGGCCACGATGCTCACTCGACTCGTCTCGAGCGAACATCGTCAGCGGGCCTTTGGATTTAACTTCATGCTCGTGAATCTGGGCATTGGCTTTGGCGGGCTTATCTCCGCGAGCGTCGTCAACCTCCATCATCCTGACACCTTCGTCGTGCTCTATATCTTCAACGCCGGCGTTGCGCTTCTCGCTGCCCTTTACTACCTCACCCTTCGTAAACATGGTGGCGCGTACAAAGAACACCACGATGATCCAGAAAAGAGCGCACAAGGTTGGCGCGAAGTACTAAAAGATTCGCGAATGATTCGCTACGTCATTGGCTCGGTCTTCTTGATGATCGGCGGTTACGGCTCTCTGGACGCCGGCCTCAGTCTCTTCGTCGTGAATAACCTCAAACTCTCCGTGCACGTGATTGGCGTCATCTTCTTCTTCAACACCTCGACCATCGTCCTCGCCCAACTCTGGGTGCTCAATCGCATTGAAGGAAAGAGTCGCACGCGTGTTTTGGGAGTCGTGGCGGCTTTTTGGTTCGTGTTCTGGCTCATTCTCGAATTAACACTGTCGATGCCCGCTTCGGCCTCGATCGCCATGTTGTGTCTCGCGATGATCGTCTTCGCGATCGGCGAAACAATGCTCCAACCCGTTGGTTCAGCGATCGTGAACGAGATCGCGCCAGAACACCTGCGTGGTCGCTACAACGCGGCTGCAGGTCTGTCGTGGGGAATCTCGGGGACGCTCGCTCCGGCCATCACCGCTCTTTACTTCAGCGTGCACCTGGGAAACTGGTGGCCCATCGGCACAGGCATAACGGCCCTCGTGGGCGGCGCCATGATGATGAACCTCCGTCGTCACATCAGCGTCAGCGCCGACGGGCTCGCCAGCGCCGACGGACTGATCAGCGACTAACGAAGCGCCACGATTCGGCCCCCGAGCTTTGCTTTGCGTACGACAACCTTCACGTCACGAGCGAAAGTTTCCGCGAGGGCTGGACATACGTAAGTATGGGAATGAAGGGTGAACTATGAAAAAGCTAGCTAGGTCGGCAACAGTGATCGTGGGATTGGTGGCGGGTAGCTTCGTCGCAGGCGGTTCAGCACTTTTGAGCGCCACGCCTGTTTCGGGCTCCACCATAAAGTCTTGTGCGCCGGCCCAGATCAAAGTCTCACACGGTCCATCCGACGGCACCGCGGGGACGATCTACATCCCCATTGTCTTCACCAATACGGGCGCGACGTGCACCATCTTTGGCGTTCCCGCGATTCAGCCCGTCACTGGCTCAACGCATCACTTCGTGGGACCGATCGCGCACAATGAGTCCATGGGCGAAATGCCCGCGTTGCACACATTGGCCAAGGGGCACTCCGTGAGTGACGCCTTTGGCGTCGTGGCTACAGGAAACTTCACGCCGTCAACCTGCGTCGCTCGAAGGGCTCAAGGAGTGCTCGTGTCAATGGGTTCCTTCGTGACCTCGAGGTACGTCGCCCTCGCGATGACCGTCTGCACCAAGCGGGCAAGTACGACGACTCGCTTAGTCGCCCCCGGTGTTACGGGCTTCTAACGAAGACGCTTACGTTCCGAAGTTCCAGCCAGTCCCCTCTTCGTAGCGATGCAAGATGTTCTTCGCGATGAGAATCTTGTGCACTTCATCGGGACCGTCAGCGATGCGCAGCACTCGAGCAGTTAGGTACATCTGCGCCAGTGGCAGGTCATTGCTCACTCCGGCCCCGCCCCATACCTGGATCGCGCGGTCGACAACGCGGTGAAAGGCCGCGGGCACGAAGACCTTGATCGCTGAGATGGCCGTGCGCGCGTCGGGGTCACCATTGGCCACTTTTTCTGCGGCGTTTATCGTCATGAGTCGAGCGGACTGTAGATCCATGTAGCTGTCAGCGATGAAGCCTTGGATGAACTGCTTGTCGCGCAGCAGTCCCCCGTGTACTTCGCGCACGAGTGTGCGCTCGACCATTAGGTCGAAGGCCCGCCACATCTGACCGATCGAGTTCATGCAGTGATACACCCGACCGGCGCCGAGCCGATCCTGAGCTGCCTGGTGACCCTGTCCAACGAGACCCAGTGTGTTCGAGAGCGGCACGCGCACGTTTTCGTACTTAATCTCGCAGTGATCGGACGTCGCGTGACCAAAGATGCCAATACCGCGCACGATGTTGACGCCTACCGTGTCGGTAGGAACAATGATCTGGGTCATGCGCCCCGTCGCGGCGAACTCACCCGTGGGATCGTTCGCTCGGCACATCACGATGAAGAAGTTGGCGTCGATGCCATTCGAGGTAAACCACTTGTGCCCGTTGATGACCCAATCGTCGCCATCGCGTACCGCTTCGGTCGCGATTGACCTGGGATCGGATCCGGCGTGATCGGGCTCGGTCATCGAAAACCCCGACTCCATGTCTCCGGCAATAAGAGGCAGCAGCCATTTGGCCTTTTGCTCTTCAGTTCCGTATTTCACGAGAATGCTCGCGTTGCCCGAGTTGGGTGCCGCGATACCGAACAGCGACGAGGCGCCCACGGCGTAGGCGAGAATCTCGTACATATAAGCCAGTTCTAGAAAGTCGAGTCCGGCGCCACCGTACTCCGTTGGCAGATGTGGCGCCCAGAGACCCGCGGCAAAGACCTTGGCCTTGATCTGTTCGCGAACCTCGATGCTGTCGCGCCGCGCGGACTCTTGTTCGTCCTTGCTGAGGTCGCGCCCTCTTCGCGAGCGCCACAAGACTTCTTCGTTGGGCAGTATCTCATCGTTGATCAAGTCAGCGGTACGACGACGCAGATCATTGATACGTGGATCGAGTCCCGGTATTGCGGTGACGTTGATGGGCATGATGTTCTCCTCGAGGTGTCCATCTGAATCTAGGTGCACACGCCCGCGAGTTCAAAAGTACGAAGGTTCGATAAGTTCGCGTGGTGGAGTTCGCTCGAGTCGATCCGACCAATGACGGGCACTTTGACGCTTGGTTCGCCGTGTTGCAACGTTCTGAAGTCTTACGCGATCTAGGTCAAGGCCGAGGCTGGCACCCCGATGAGTGGCGAGCGCGCGCACTCGACGAGTTCGCTCCGGCCTACCACCAACTCTTCTCGTACGGCGAGGCGCTCGATCATCCGGTCGCCGTGGGCTCTCTTGAGGTCACGCGCGCGGATAACTTGCACTGGATTCGAGGCGACCTCTTCGTCGATCCGACACAGCGGCGCAATGGTTACGGATCAGCTCTCCTTGGTCACCTCGAGGACACGGCGCGCGCGCTTGGTCGATCCACGATGTTGCTGTGGGTAATGGAGGGAGGCCACGAACGTGGAAAGGGTCCCAATCGAAACTTCGCCGCGCTGCACGGCTACGACGCGGTTGAAGAGAACGTTCGTCGCGATCTCGCATGGCCCCGACCCAAAGGCGAACTTGACAGCTTGCACGCTGAGTGGTCCCCATACGCCAGCGTCTATGAGGTCCTCTCCTGGCGAGGGCCAACGCCGGAGAGTGTGGTGAATGGACGAGCACACTTAAGTGCCGTTATGCCCGTTGAAGTTCCTGACGCGGGTTTTGGCTTAGAAGAGGAGGTGTGGAACGCCGCGCGGGTTCGTCACCACGAAAGGCAGACCAACGAGATGGGCCGCGATCTTCTGGTCGCCGCCGCTCGTCACCTCGAGAGCGGCGAACTCGTTGGCTTTAGTGAGCTCTCGGTCTCACGTGAACAGCCCGACACCGCGTACCAGTGGGACACCTTGGTGCTGAGCGCACACCGCGGTCACCGACTCGGCGGGCTCATGAAAATTGCCACGATGCGAATGCTCTCAGACGCCGAGTACCCGACGCGGCGAATTACGACGTTTAACTCAGCGATAAACGAGCCGATGATCGCGGTTAACCAGGCACTCGGCGCCATTGAGGCGGGCGGAATCGTTACGTGGCGCAAGCAACTTATCTAACTCGCCACGTCTACATCGAAAACGTAGGTATCGTTTCAATGACCGTAAGACGGTGGTGTCAGGTCAGGATTCGAACGACCGCACCCGTGGTGGCACGCAACTCAACAACGTTGCCCGCACCCTCGTCCGCCACGAAGACGTCACGACCATTGGTCGCAATTGCCCACGGCTCTGAGCCGAGAGAAGCGGGAAGTGGGATGAAACGCACCAGAGCCCCACTTTCGGCGTTCAGTTCAGTGACGGAATCGCCCGCGGTGCCCGTCGAAGTCCCCACCGTTCCGTTAACGACCCACACCGCGTCGCCGCTTGAACAGATAGCCCTGGTGGACGAAAACCCGTATTTCCTCTTATCAATGACGCGCACGATGGCCCCCGTAGAGGGATTGATCTGCGAGATTGAACCGAAGAAGCCGTCAGCGCCCTTCCCGCTCTCGTTTGCCACCCACACGTAGCGAGCACTCACCGTGACGTACTGCGGCCCGAGCGCCGTCGGCATTTTATAGGTCTCGCCGTTCGTCTTCGCAAGTACTTCATCAGGAATCGTTCGAATGAATGCGCCCGTCGTCGCGTTTCGTTCGACGATGCCACCGGACACTGATGGACTCGGAATCCACACATGGGAATATCCCGAGAATATTCCACCCGGTGCTACAAGATTCTTACCTGTTCGAAAGACGCGCAGCACCGCGCCCGTCGTGTTCGACAACTTCGCCACGCGGCCTCCACCGGACGTCGCAATCCAGACGTCGGCGCCATTTGTACTGATGGATGCCGTTCCGCTCAAACCTCGGGACTTAAGACTCACGACCCGAATAAGTCCACCATTCGTGGCGTTCAGCTCGGTTGCGGTACCAACTCGGCTCTTGCCGTTGCGATACATGACCCCCGAACTCACTATCCACACGTGGTCACCGTCAACAGCGATTGCCGTGGGATCGTTGAATCCGTCCGCTTTGCCTCTAACGACACGCAACAACTTTCCGGTCGCGACAGCAAACTCGGTGACACCGTGGGTGCCGGAACTCGCTACCCAAAGGTCACCGTTACCGTCAAGGGCCACAGCAGAAGGATGCTCAACATTCGTTGTCGCCAGCGACGCTGATGCGGTCACTGCCGAGAGCGAACCAACTACCACGACCAAGGTCGCCAAAAGTGCAGCGTACCGCGAGCGAGGAGTCATAACTTCATCTTTGCACGACCCTTGCAAAGTCCTGTGCCACGCAACGCGTCAATCTTGAAACTTGACGCGTTCAAGTAGCTGCAGACACGCGAGCGGTCGTGCACTATGCAAAAACGCTACCGGTAGGTGTCCACGCCTGAGGTGACTGTTGACGTGGTCAACGTCGACACACCCGCACACGCCAAAAAACTCTTCGTCGTAAGAAAGAACGTTGAAGGAAAGGCAAATTGAATGGAGAACTTGTCAAATGATTGCGGTTTGCAGAAGCTCTTCGGATATCTCTTAACAGACTGAACCTCGAACCACACGGTGGCCGCGCCACCGTGTGCTTTAAGGATCACGTAGGGCGATTCGCCACTGAAGTTTGGTTGCGTGGGTGCGCCAACGGGACCTCGAGCGGCTCCCTCTTCAGCCGTGAAATTTGGCTGTCCGTCGAGGTAACACGACGCGCTCCCCTCGTTTCTAAAGATAACGCCAATGTTCGAGGTGGTGCCCGGAATACCGGGCTGCGTCGCACCGATTGTTGCCTTCGTACCTCGCGCCACCGTACAGATTCGTAGCCCTCGATACTTGCCGGCCGACAGGGGCGACAACACTCGCCACGTCGTTCCGTTCAACGTTCGATACTGTGCCCCGTCTCCCACGTCAAGAACCGCGCCCTTTGTACCAAACGTGCTGATCAGTTCCGGCGAACCTCCTGAGCTCACTGGTTGGTTCACTCTTATCCAGTGGGCTCCACCGTTCGTGCTGTACTCAATGCCTCCGGCGGGCGAGTCGAGCCCAGCAAAGATTATTTTCTGATTAGTACTCACCGCAAGATTCATCATGAAGTCGCCGATATTGCCAACCACGTTGCCTTGCTCTGTTCCCTTCGACACGACTGACCAGCTGACGCCAACATCGCTGGAGCTATAGAGACCATTCGTGCCTTGATTCATCCCTCCATCCATGAAGCAGTAGAGCAACCAACGCCCCTGGACTGACGTGATGAGTTGATTGATGATGAGCCCTTCACATGGATCGGCCAGACGGTGCCAACTCACTCCGGCGTTATCCGTCTCCAGTAATGATGACGCCGCACCTTCGTTGTTCCCTTCCACGACCACCGTGGACATCGCTGAGATTGCGGTCATGGCCACCGCCGATCGCCACGAACCCACTCCCTCACTTGGTATTACGAACGAGTGCAACGGCTTTATTGCCCCAAGACGGTACATCGAAAGATCGCTCGGACATTTGAGGGCTCCGTACTGAGGTAGTGGGCCTTTACAGACGTCGCTGACGACCGACACCGTCGATCCAGCGGTGACGAAGCTTGGCCAAATACCCGGCGTAAGAACCTTCGACCACGTCGCCCCCGCGTTCACGGTTACATAAAGCGGCCCATGGTAATTAGACACGTAACCAATCTTGCGATTCACGAAGTGAAGCAAAGGGCCTTGGGAGTAATTGCTGTCGTTCCTAAAGGAACTCAATGGCAACGCTTCACGAACGTTCCAACTCGTCGCGGCGTTCGAGGTCTCTACAAGGTAATACCAGTTTTGACCTGCACCATTGCCTGACGCAATTCCGTACCCTTGCGCGGCCGACACCATGTCCGTCTCCTCAACGGCCGAAGCAATCCCCAAAGTCGTGTCGTTCAATACGCTTCCCGGTTTAACAATCGGCGCGGATGACGCAGAAGAGGGCGTAGCCGCACCAAGGGAACTCGCACCCGCAACAACGAGTGCGCTCATCAAACAAATCGTGGACAGGACGGGCAACGCCGCACTTCGTCTTTTCTCCCCTAGGAACGACAAGGCGCACTCTCCAATCCCCGTGAAATCACTTTGACGCCATTGAAAAGTGACTTCTCTTGAGAGTACATTCAAGAATTCACATCAATCCACCGTAGTTCATTAACTTCTCGCGACAACCTTTGATGGTCAGTTAGTTCCCTCTTTCGATCGCCACTGGACTCGAGGCAACTCGAATTCGACTGACCGATGAACAGAAGAAGCGCCGGAACCTAATGGCACCGATGCTTCTTCTCGATCTGACGTTCCGCACATCTCGTTTGCGATATGCGCCCCCACTTTCTAATTAGCTTTTTCCCGGCTTTTCGACCTGACCCAGCAGTAGTTCTCCCGCTTTAGCGGACACTTCCTGCATTTCGGCAATGATCCGTTGGAGTTCGCCCCGGTTCGCGATCCAGTCCTGGAAGAGTTCCGCCTCGCCAGCACTCAGTCGCCGGCTCACGGTCTTGTTGTTCACCTTGGTGCTCCACTGGTAATAGGGGCCGTGGAAGCGTGGCGGGTCCCCCATGCACCGGCACCGAGGATTGCCGCAGCAAGTCTCGCGCAGCACCAGCGTGCCCGGGCTGATGAAACCCAGACCCTGTAGTTCACCCAGGAGTTCTCGATACTGATGCTCGTAGTGCTCGAGTCGACTCGTCATCGTCAATCCTTCGTTGTCATCATCCACCATTCGGGGACGAACAGTATCTATACTGGCCTTTATCCAACTCCGTGTCAAGGATGGTCTATGGACGACATCGAACGCATGAATCTCACTCACGAGAAGCTCGGGAGTCTGCCACTCGTGAACTGGTTCCTTGACCGCCTGCGACTCAGCGAGATACTGGGTCGCTACCTACCCGTCGACGACGCCCGGTTGCGTGTGGCGCCCGCGACGATGATCGCTCTCGTCGTGCGCAACATCGTGCTGAGCCACGAGCCGCTCTACGCCCTCAATGAATGGGCCGCGCCCTATGAGCCGTCACTACTCGAGCTCGAAGCCGGGGACCTCAGCGCCCTCGACGACGACCGGGTCGGGCGCACACTCGACCGCCTCTTCGACGCGGACCGGGCGAGCCTGCTCACTGAGCTCGTCGTGCACATGATCAAGGAGTTCGACCTCGACGTGTCGCGCCTGCACAACGATTCGACGACCGTCACCTTTCATGGCGACTACGAGAACGCCACGGGAGATGAGCGCGCAGGCCACGCGACCCCGAGAATCACCCATGGATTCAATAAAGATCACAGGCAAGATTTGAAGCAATTACTGGCCATCTTGAGCGTGAGCGCCGACGGGGCAGTGCCCATCGCCTTTCGCTGCGCCGACGGCAACACCAGTGACGACACGACCCACGTAGAGACCTGGGACTCCCTGTCAAAGCTAGTGGGAACGTCTTCGTTCACCTACGTCGCTGACTCCAAACTCTGCACCACAGAAGCAATGAATCACATCCACACGCAGGGCGGTCACTTCATCACGGTCATGGCGCGCACCCGTCGCGAAGACACCTGGTTCCGCGACTACGCCCAGGGCCACGCTCCGGACTGGACCGAGGCTCTGCGTCGCGAGGGGGCCCGCCAGGGCGACCCCGACGAGGTGTGGCGAACCTTCGTCGCCCCGCTGCCCGCGAAGGAGGGTTACCGGATCATCTGGGTGCACTCGACCATGAAGGCGGCCCGCGACGCCACTACTCGTCAAGCGAGGATCGAAGCGGGACTGAAAGCGCTGGACGTCGTCGCATCGAAGCTCTCGAGTCCCAAGTCACGACTGCGCACGAGAGTCGCGGTCGAAGAGGCCGCGACGGCGGCCCTCACGAAAGCTCGGGCTACTCGCTGGGTGACGTTCGTCGTCCACGAGGAACAGCGCGAGACCTTCGCCCAGGAACGACGGGGCCGTCCGGGTAACGAGACGCGCTATCGCAAGAAGGTGACCTCGGTGTTTCGCCTTGAGATGTCCATCAACGCCGAAACGATTGCTTACGACGCCACGACCGACGGCGTGTTCCCCCTCATTAGCGACGCGGACGAACTCGCACCCGCGACCGTTCTCGAGTTCTATCGCTACCAGCCAAACCTCGAACGTCGCCACCACATGTTGAAGGGCCCCCAGTTGGTGGCCCCGGTCTACATCGAGCAGCCCCACCGAATCGAGGCCCTGCTGCTCTGCCACTTCCTCGCCATGCTCGTGGAGGCCCTCATCGAGCGAGAGATCCGCACCTCGATGGCGACCAGTGGTCGAACGAGCCTGCCGCTCTACCCGGAGTCACGCGACTGCCCTTCGCCAAGTGCGCCTCGAATCCTGGAGATCTTTAGCGATGCACAGCGCCACCATCTCGAGAGTGACGGCGTGATCGTGAAGCACTTCGATCCCACCCTCACGTCGCTGCAACGAGACGTGCTCGACCTTCTACACGTCCCGGCCAGCGTCTACCTCTCAGAAACCGCCGACTGAGGTGGGGGCGGATATGGCACTCGAGAAGTGCGGAACGTCAGCTCGATCAATCGGTTAGCTCAATTTACGTGTCAAGTTACATCCGAGATGCAGTCCAAGTTGCACCCGAGATGCAGTAGCCACTTTTCCAATTCGCTTGGGAGCACAGCTCTAACACGTAACGATCCCGATACTTCGCCCTGAAGAGTTAATAAGCGCCTGAATGTCAACGTGGTCGCTTGTCACAATCTGATCGCCGTCCCGCGCGCTGGCAACGACGACGGCGTCAACAGCACTTCCCCCTCCAGCATCTCTAGTTAGGACACCAGCTGCTCGTCCCAGGTCATTATCAACAGACATAACCTCCACGGCGTTGAGAAGTCGAGCGAGGGGGACTTGCCTTCCTGAACCTCCTCTCCACACTTCTGCGATAACCCCTCCATTACTGCGCAAAGGAAGTGATTGGATCTGAGCTACTTTGAGAATTGCCACCATACCCCTGTCGCCCCGCTCAACCGCTATAAAAGCTCCGGCATCCAAGATCAAAGATGTCACTCAGCGGGGAGGCCGACTCGGACCTCTGCTCTTTCGAATGAGATCCGCGAGCCAGCCTCTTTCATGCTCGATATTTCAGGAGTGTCTTCTTCGGAAATGAGAACAGGATGCCCGCCTTCGATTATGCGGGTAATCATTGCAACCAGCTCCTTGTGATCCCATCCCGAAGCGTTCAACTTGACGAATCTGGACCAACCTTCTCCCGTTGGTGCAGCGAGACCTAGCCTGGAAGTGGCGTCGTACAGTTCGGCGTCCGTGATTGCTCCGTTCTCGCTCTCCCAGGTGTCAAGGAATTCGTCAAGTGCTCGAGCACGCAACTTCGTTGCGGCAGCATCCGCTATCCAGCCGGAAAGCGATTCGCCAGACTGAATAGCAGCGTCACGAACCGCGCTGCTCAGGGATGGCGCTAAGGAAACACTCATCTTGTCAACCGTCATAAAACCATCCTACTCTGGTACGAACTACTACGGTACGAATGCGTACTGGGAAGCACGAATCTTCAAGTCCTCGTTCTCCCTGGTCAATCGAGGTGGTGATAGCTGAAGTGCGTCCGTGTGCCGGGATTCCCCTGCAAAATGACCCCAGGAAAACTTCAGCAACTCAAACGTCGATGAAATTCCACTGAACTTCGCACAAAGACCTAATCCTTGATTAATTTCGAATCTCCCGGTGCGAAACCAATCGGAAGTGGAACCTCGCGCCCTTGCAACTTCACTTCACCCGAAGATTGACCGACCAGTTTGAGGCGTTCGCCAGCGCACAATAACTTCGATCTCCGCAATCGATGCCCGTTCAGTAACACCGAAGTGACGAACGTAGGGAATTCTGATCTCGCCCGGACGGCCACACCCGTACAGTGAATTCCCGGGACTGATCAGAATCTCCAGAACAACCAATTCGCTGTCCGGCATCGGAAGAATGTCGAACGCTACCGGTGGCCATGGCGCAACCCAAGATCCAATGATCTGTGTCACCCGATCCCGAAGACTTCCTACCTCCTTCGGATCTAGTCCAACGAGATTGCGATCGTCATCTACGCCAATCAAGATTGACCCTCCAAAACCGTTCGCAAACGCCGTCACCGTCTTCATGATTTGGCGCTTTGATTCATCCTCGCTCGGAAGGCTCCGCTTGAACTCGACATACTGACGTTCGCCGCCGGCCACGAGGACCTCGAGTCTCGTCCCCGCTTCAACGACCACTTCGACACCTGCCTGCTGCCCGATCGCGTAGGGAACCGACAAGAATCTGCGATCGATCCACTGTTCGTCCTTTCGAAACAACACCCAGGCGCCCGGAGGAAGGCCATCAGCGAGTTCGAATGATACGAATGCTGTTTTCAAATCCTCTCTTCTCTCTACCACTATTGATCGGCCCGGTCTGTCTCCGGCAAGTTCAAGAACAAGACCGTCCAGTTGCTCTCCTTCGACGGTCACGTCGAGAGACTCGCTCTTGACTTGAATGCCGTCGATCCGACCTCGAAGATCCTGACGTCTAAACACGGCGCCCTGAGCGATTTGCATGTTCGTCAACTGAAGGTCGATTCCAAAAAATGCAGCGGCCGCAGCATCAAAACCCACGAACGAAGGCGCACCGAGTGCTGACACTAAGTGTCGAGTAGGGGCATTGACGGCGCCTACCGAAGAAAGCGTTGTTTCTGTGGCCGGCCATTCAAGAGTCTCATATGGAGCTCGCGAGCGACTCTGCCGCCGCCCCACTGAACCATCGTCATCATCTGCGGCAGCGTTACAACGTTCTTGCCATACGTCAGTTTCTGTTCGCGAAGGAACTTGGTCGCACGACTCCCGGAAATCTTGAGGCTACCGAAAAGGCCGTTCGGATACTCCCAGGTTCGTTTCTCCCAACTTGGTGGACCGCCGCCTCCGGTCATCTCAAACATCCGAGCGTGCCAAGTGGCATCGCCGTCGCGAACCGCGCCAAATCGAATCCATACAGTCCGTTCTTGACAGATGACATCAAGCGATTCATCAAACGTGGTCGCGTTTGCTATCAAGGATGGCATTCTGCTCGTACCTTGTTTGGCAACTCACCTACTCGCTATTCGTCGAATTCGAAGCTTGGCCTCGCTGAAGCTTTTCGCCACCAGTCGGCTCGGACACAAGTTTTCTTTGACGCCACCAGCGTGTCAGCGAAGAAACTAGATCGTTGCTCGCCTCAATTAAGAACCTCAGCTCGTATGGCTCCAAGGCTTTGAGACCGATGTTCGGCATGTTCATGGCCGCGTCGGTAGTGTTGGGTTCTGCGAGCCAGGCATCGCGCATCTGCGATCCAGCGACCACACGAGTTTGATGTACAAGTTCACGGTAAGAATTGGCGACTCGAGGCGACTCAGTGCCAACCCAGCCAGTGAAGTAGCTGAGGTCTTCCTGTACCTTCTGGAGGCCTAACAAGATTCGGGCGCGCTCATCGGCGGCTACCGAATCATCACCGCCCCTCCTACGGCGGATTATGTATGGGTACTCCTTATACATCGCGACGGCCCTGAACGCCTGTCCATAGGTATCGCGCTTCCGACCTCGCCGTTCCTTGACATTGGATACCAGTACGCTGGCGGCCGCCACAAACACCGAAGCAGCCGCGCCAATTATGGCGACGGCGATCTCAAGCGGAACCGTGGTTCCTTGAAGCATGGCGTACCTATCCTTGCCGTTCTTTTGACCGATCACCATGAATGAATTCAGGCCCGAGCCATTCGTCTTTTTCTCGCCACCACGCCTCTCGAAACAGATGAGTCGCGGTCAATCCAAGAAGCGCCAGAAGTCCGTCTTGCACAACCCACTTCGAAGAGACGGGATCGTTCGGGTGCCACACACAGAGACAACCGTCACCAATTCGATGCGGTGAATCGGTTGGTCCGTCGGTAGTCACATCGGGCCAATTTGGACTCTTGGTGGAAAAAACAATCTCGATCAATCGAGAGTCATAATGGGGAACCGGGAGAACGACGCTGTATCTTCGTCCTAGACGACTCTGCGTTCCACGGTGAACGGTTTCTGCGGCAAGGAGCGGGTAGTAGTGACGCGCACGCGCCTCAAAAAGAATTCGAGTTTTCTCGTCTCCGTACCAAGGACCACCAGGTCTCCTTCCTGCGAATCTACGAGTTCCCGCTACCGTACGACCGCGTGCTCTTGAGTACCGTACCGCCAGTGGCAGCTAGTGCAGTGAATCAGTTTTAATTGGTGATTGCTTCCAGGGCCACCCGACCGCGACTTACTTTCTCGAGGATGCTCTCGGCCGAAGCGACCCACACGA
>Ga0208357_1000209_pt1 | contig 48529 bp, 42 predicted proteins | sample NGESurdeep092012_6_FD_184487 | JGI IMG/M metagenome (GOLD analysis project Ga0208357, IMG submission 184487) | Arctic peat soil microbial communities from Barrow, Alaska - NGEE Surface sample F52-2 deep-092012 (SPAdes) | ecosystem: Environmental > Terrestrial > Soil > Wetlands > Peat ...
AACATCAGCATGATGGCCAGGGACAGGCCGGCGTCCCCGACCCGGTTGGCGATGAAGGCCTTCTTCGCCGCCGCCGCCGCGGCCGGCTTGTACTGCCAGAAGCCGATCAGCAGGTAGGAGGCCAGGCCGACGCCCTCCCAGCCCGCGTACAGGGCGAGGTAGTTGTCGGCCAGCACCAGCAGCAGCATCGAGGCCAGGAACAGGTTCATGTACCCGAAGAACCGGCGGCGCCCCGGGTCGCTGGCCATGTAGCCGACGGCGAAGATGTGGATCAGCGACCCGACGCCCGTGATCAGCAGCACGAAGCAGATGGACAGCGGGTCGAGCAGGATGCCGATGTTGACGTTGAAGCGGCCGACGGAGAGCCACTGGAACACCTGCAGGTCCCGGCTCCGGCCGCTGGCCGGGTAGCCGAGCATCGTGAAGAAGATCACGACGCCGTAGCAGAAGGCCGCGACCGGCATGGCCACGCCGAGCAGGTGCCCCCAGGAGTTGGTGCGCTTGCCGCCGGCCAGCAGGACCACGGCTCCCGCCAGCGGGAGCGCGACCAGCAGCCACGCGAGGTGCAGAGCCCCGGTCGCGGGCATGGTCGTCAGCGCCGGGGCCGGCGGCGCGATGCCGCCCAGGGCAGAGCCTGTCACAGGAGTCTCTCCGTAGTCAGTACTTCATCAGGCTGGCGTCGTCGACCGAGGCCGATCTGCGAGCACGGAAGATCGAGGTCAGGATGGCGAGGCCGACGACCACCTCCGCCGCCGCCACAACCATGACGAAAAACGCGATGACCTGGCCGTCCAGGGCGCCGTGCATCCGGGCGAAGGCCACGAAGGCCAGGTTGGCCGCGTTCAGCATCAGCTCCACGCACATGAACACCACCAGTGCGTTGCGCCGCACCAGGACGCCCACCCCGCCGATGACGAACAAGATCACTGACAGGGCCACGAAATGGGCCGGGCTCACCATTACGCATCCTCCTGGTCGCTGGCGCCGCGATCGAGCGCGGTGACGCCGGGCGATCCCATCTGGCCGCCGCCCGAGATGACCTCGCTCACCGATAGCTCAGAGGGCGTGCCGTCCGGCAGCAGCGCGGGCATGTCGACCGCGTTGTGCCGCGCGTACGTGCCCGGCCCGGGCAGCGGGGTCGGGCGTCCGCTGGCGATCCGCTGCCGGACCAGGCGGCGCTGGGTCGGCTTGGGGGTGGTGCGCTCCCGGTGCGTCAGCACCATCGCGCCCAGGGCCGCGGTGATCAGCAGAGCGCTGGTGACCTCGAACGGGAACACGTACGTGGTGAACAGCAGCCGGGCGATACCAGAGACATTCCCGGCCCCGAAGGCGACCTTGGCCCGGGAGGCCGGCCCGATGGCCGCGTGCCCGACTACCAGGCTGAGCAGGGCGAGCAGGCCGATGCCGAACACCCCGGCGGCGAGCCGCTGGCCCCTGATCGTCTCCACGATCGAGTCGGCGGCGGTGATGCCGACGATCATGAGCACGAACAGGAACAGCATCAGCACGGCGCCGGTGTAGACGATGACCTGGACGAAGGCCAGGAACGGCGCGCCCTGCATCGCGTACAGGACCGCCAGCGACAGCATGACCACGGCGAGCAGGACCGCGCAGTGCACGGCCCGCCGGGCCAGCACCATGCCCAGCCCCGCCACGACGGCGATGATGGCCAGGATCCAGAACGCCAGCTCCCGGCTAGTCGTCGCGGCGCTGGCCGCGAGCACAACGGGGTGAGTCATTGCGACGCTCCCGGGTCGTCGTCACCCGGCTGCTCGGAGTCCGGCGCGGTGGCGGCGGCGAGCATGGCGCCCAGCGCGTAGTACTCCTCTTCGGTCTCGCCCAGGCGCATGGGATGCGGCGGCGCCTCCATGTCGGGCTGCAGCGGGACGACGAGCTGCTCCTTGGTCCAGATCAGGGCTTCCCGGCTGTCGTCGGCCAGCTCGTACTCGTTGGTCATGGTCAGCGCCCGGGTCGGGCACGCCTCCACGCACAGCCCGCACAGGATGCAGCGCAGGTAGTTGATCTGGTAGACCCGGCCGTACCGCTCGCCGGGCGAGTACCGCTCCTCCGGGGTGTTATCCGCGCCCTCCACGTAGATCGCGTCCGCCGGGCAGGCCCAGGCGCACAGCTCGCAGCCGATGCACTTCTCCAGCCCGTCGGGCCACCGGTTGAGCTGATGCCGGCCGTGGAACCGCGGCGCGGTCGGCCGCAGCACCTCCGGGTACTCCACGGTGTCGACCTTGTGGAACATGGTCCGGAAGGTAACGCCGAATCCCTTGACGCTGTTCAGGAAGTCAGGCACCTGTGACCTCCTTCGTCGCAGCAGGGTCAGAAGAGCTGCCGCCCCGGCCGGCGGCCAGGCCCGCTGGATCCTCGGCTATCGGCTCCAGGCCGATGCCGTGGTAATGCGGCAGGTCCATCGGCGGCGTCGGGAATGACGGCCCGTGCTCGGCCAGTTCCGCCGCGTCGCTCTCGTCCTGTTCCTCGGCCAGCCGCGCCGCCCGCTGCGCGGAGGCTTCCCAGCCGAACCAGAGCAGCAGCAGGGCGGCCACGATCAGGGCGGCCACGATATAGACGCCGGTGCTGCCGCCCTGGCGCCGCCAGACCCGCAACGTCGCGATGATGAGGGTCCAGGCCAGCGCGGTCGGGATGAGGACCTTCCAGCCCAGCGCCATGAGCTGGTCGTAGCGGATCCGCGGCAGCGAGCCGCGGAGCCAGATGAAGAAGAAGATGAAGGCCACCATCTTGCCCAGGAACCACAGCACCGGCCACCACCCGGTGTTGGCGCCCGGCCACACCGTGATCGGCCACGGGGCCCGCCAGCCGCCGAGGAACAAGGTGGTGGCCAGCGCCGAGACCGTGACCATGTTGATGTACTCGGCCAGGTAGAACAGCGCGAACTTGAGCGAGGAGTACTCGGTGTGGAAGCCGCCGACTAGTTCGCCCTCGCCTTCGGGCAGGTCGAACGGGAGCCGGTTGGTCTCGCCGACCATGGTGATGATGTAGATCACGAAGGACGGCAGCAGCAGGATCGCGAACCAGGACGGGTAGTGCAGGATGACGCCGCCGATCCGGAACGGGGCGCCGTGGGCCTGGGCGCGGACGATCGCGCTCGTGGACAGCGATCCGGCGTACAGGAAGACCGGGACGAACGCCAGGCCCATGGCGATCTCGTAGCTGATCACCTGGGCCGACGCCCGCAGGCCGCCGAGCAGCGAGTACGGCGCGGCGGACGCCCAGCCGGCCAGCACGATCCCGTAGACGCCCATGGAGCTCATCGCGAGCACCAGCAGGACGGCCACCGGCAGGTCGCTCAGCTGCAGCGGGGTGTAGTGACCGAAGATCGAGACGATCGGGCCGAAGGGGATGATGGCCAGGCTGATGAAGGCGGGGATGACTGACAACGCGGGCGCGATGACGAACAGCAGCCGGTCCACCCCGCGCGGGACGATGTCCTCCTTCAGCGCCAGCTTGACGCCGTCCATCAGGGACTGCAGCAGCCCGAACTTCCCGGCCCGGTTAGGCCCCGGACGCTGCTGCATCCGGCCGATGACGCGCCGCTCGGCCCAGATGGTCAGCAGGGTGGTGACCACCAGGAACCCGAAGATCACGATGACCTTGAGCAGGACCAGCCACCAGACGTCGTGCCCGAAGCTGGCTAGCGTCGGATCCGTGCCAGACGCGGCCAGGTCCTTCATTCCGCGCTCCTCAACATGACTAGGGTGCCGTGCCCGGCGTTCAGCTCCCGCCGCAGGCCGCCGCCCGTGGAATTGGCCGGCAGCCACACGACCCGGTCTGGCATGTCGGCGATCTCCACGGGAACGGTCACGGCACCGCGCTCAGTGGCCACGGTCACCTTGCCGTCGGCGGATGCTCCGGCTTCCGCCGCGGTCGCCGCGGACATCCGCGCGACCGCTGACCGCGCGGTACCCGCCAGGTTCGGCTCGCCGTCCTGCATGCGGCCACCGTCGAGCAGATTATGCCAGGTGGCCAGGATGGCCTGACCCGGCCCCGGCAGCGTGACGCCGCGGGAGCCGCCGCCCGGGTTGGCGGCCGGAGCCGGAGCCGCCAGGCGGCCCGTCGGCGCCACGGCCTCCGGCACCGGATGGCGGCCCAGGGCGCTCAGCTCCCGTCGCGCCGCGGCGGCGTCGGGCAGGCCCAGGTGCACGTCCATCTCGTCGGCCAGCGCCGCGAGGACCTGCAGGTCCGAGCGGACCGCCGGAACCGCCAGCGCCGCGCCGAAGGTGCCCGGCCGGCCCTCCCAGTTCACGAACGTGCCGCCCTTCTCGGCCACGGCGGCCACCGGGAACACTACGTCCGCGCGGTCGGTGACCGCGCTGACCCGCAGTTCCAGGCTGACCACGAACGGGGCCGCCTCCAGGTCGGCGAGGGCCGTGTCCGGGTCGGGCAGGTCGGCCGGGTCGACCCCGGCCACCAGCAGGGCGGCCAGCTCCCCGCGGCCGGCGTCGGCCAGGATGCGCGCGGTGTCGCGGCCCGGCTCGGCCGGCAGCGAGCCGACGCCCCAGGCCAGCGCGACCTCGGCGCTAGCCGACTCGTCGGCGATGGCGCGGCCGCCGGGCAGCAGCGTGGGCAGGGCCCCGGCCTCGATCGCCCCGCGCTCGCCGGCGCGGCGCGGGATCCAGGCCAGGCTCGCCCCGGTCTGCGCGGCCAGCCGGACCAGGGCCGACAGGGCGCCGGGCACCTCCGCCAGCCGCTCGCCCGCCAGGATGACGGCGCCGGGCTGACTGAGTGCGGCGTTCGCCGCCGCCAGGCCCGGCTCGCCGGCCGCGCCGAGCGCGTCCAGCGCGGCGCCCTCGGAGCCTGGCACCGCGGGCAGCAGGATGCCGGACAGCTTCTCCAGGCCGCGGCTGGCCAGGGCGGCCAGCGAGTACACCGTCATCGTGCCGGCCCGGACCGCCTTGCGCATCCGCAGGTACACGATCGGGGACTCGTCCTCGGGCTCGAAGCCCGCCAGCAGGACGGCGGGCGCCTGCTGCAGGCTGCGATAGCTGACCTGGCCCCGGCCGGCGACGTGGTCGGTGAGGAACCGCGTCTCCTCGGCCGAGTGCGCGCGGGCGCGCATGTCGATGTCGTTGCTGGCCAGCGCGACCCTGGCGAACTTGGCGTACGCGTAGGCGTCCTCCAGCGTCAGGCGGCCGCCGGTGAGCACGCCGGCGCTGCCCCGCGCGGCGGCCAGGCCGGCCGCGGCGATGGAGATGGCCTCCGGCCAGGAGGTCGGCACCAGCACGCCGTCGGAGTTGCGGACCAGCGGCATCACGAGGCGATCCGGCTGCGTGGCGTAGGTAAAGGCCCACCGGCCCTTATCGCAGTTCCACTCCTCGTTCACCTCCGGGTCGTTGCCCGCCAGCCGCCTGGTCACCGCGCCGCGGCGATGGTCGGTGCGCTGCCGGCAGCCGGAGGCGCAGTGCTCGCACACCGATGGCGTGGACACCAGGTCGAAGGGCCGGGCCTTGAACCGGTAGGAGGCACTGGTGAGGGCACCGACCGGGCAGATCTGCACGGTGTTGCCGGCGAAGTAGGAGTCGAACGGAACGCCCTGCGCCACTCCCACCTGCTCGTGCGGCCCGCGGTCGAGCAGCTCGATCAGCGGGTCGCCGGGGATCTGGTCGGCGAACCTGGTGCAGCGGGCGCACTGGATGCACCGCTCACGGTCGAGCAGCACCTGGGACGACAGCGCGATCGGCTTCGGGAAGGTCCGCTTGGTGCCGGTGAACCGGGTCTCGCCCTGGCCGGTGGACATGGCCTGGTTCTGCAGCGGGCACTCGCCGCCCTTGTCGCACATCGGGCAGTCCAGCGGGTGGTTGATGAGCAGCAGCTCCATCATGCCGCGCTGGGCCTTCTCGGCTACCGGGGAGGTCAGCTGGGTGTGCACCACCATGCCCTCGGTGCAGGTCGTGGTGCAGGAGGCCGGCGGCTTGGGCTGGCCCTCGATATGCACCAGGCACTGACGGCAGGCACCCACCGGGTCCAGGAGCGGGTGATCGCAGAACCGGGGGATCTGGATGCCGAGCTGCTCGGCGGCCCGGATCACCAGCGTCCCCTTGGGGACGGTGATCTCGAACCCGTCAATCGTGACCGTCACGCCATCGGCCGGGGCCGCGGTGGAAGGACCCGTGGTGGAAGAGACTGTCATCGGGCGGACTCCATGGTGAACAGCGTCGAGGCGGCAGGGTCGAACGGGCAGCCGCCCCGCCTGAGGTGCTCGATGTACTCGTCCCGGAAGTACTTGATCGACGAGCCGACCGGCGCCTGGATCGAGTCGCCCAGGGCGCAGAACGCGCGGCCGGTGATGTTGTCGCAGATGTCCAGCAGCTTGCCCAGGTCGGACTCGCTGCCCTGGCCGCGCTCCAGCTGGTCGAGCAGCTGGACGACCCAGAAGCTGCCCTCCCGGCACGGCGTGCACTTGCCGCAGGACTCGTGCTCGTAGAACTCAATCCAGCGCAGCGCGACCCGGACCACGCACGTTGTCTCGTCGAAGAGCTGGATCGAGCGGGTGCCGAGCATCGACCCGGCCTTGGCCACCGACTCGTAGTCCAGCGGGACATCCAGGTGCTCGTCGGTGAACAGCGGCGTCGAGGAGCCGCCCGGCGTCCAGAACTTCAGCCGGTGCCCGGCGCGGATCCCGCCGGCCAGCTCCAGCAGCTCGCGCAGGGTGATGCCGAGCGGCGCCTCGTACTGGCCCGGCGTCGTGACGTGCCCCGACAGCGAGAAGATGCCGAAGCCCTTGGACTTTTCCGTGCCGAGCCGGGCAAACTCCTGCGCCCCGTGCTTGATGATGTAGGGCACGCTGCAGATCGACTCGACGTTGTTAACCACGGTCGGGCAGGCGTACAGCCCGGCCACCGCGGGAAACGGCGGCTTCAGCCGGGGCTGTCCGCGGTAGCCCTCTAGCGAGTCGAGCATCGCCGTTTCCTCGCCGCAGATGTAGGCGCCGGCTCCGGCGTGCACGACGACCTCGAGGTTGAGCCCGGAGCCGAGGATGTCGGTGCCCAGGTACCCGGCCTCGTAGGCCTCCGCCACGGCGTGGTGCAGCCGCCTGATCACGTGCAGCACCTCGCCGCGCACGTAGATGAAGGCGCGCTCCGCGCGGATCGCGTAGCAGGTGATGATGATGCCCTCGATGAGCGCGTGCGGGTTGTTCAGCAGGGTGGGCATGTCCTTGCAGGCGCCCGGCTCGGACTCGTCGGCGTTGACCACCAGGTAGTGCGGCTTGCCGTCGCCCTGCGGGATGAAGCCCCACTTGAGCCCGGTGGGGAAGCCCGCGCCGCCGCGGCCGCGCAGCACGGAGTCCTTCATGGTCTGGATGACCTGGTCGGGCTCCATGGCCAGCGCCTTGGGCAGCGCCTGGTAACCGCCGTGCCGCCGGTAGGCGGCCAGCGTGAAGGGGTCCGGCTCGTCCCAGTGCGCGGTGAGCACGGGCGTCAGTACGGCGGTCACGGGGTGCTCCCTGCTATCGAGTCGCCGGCGCCGGAGTCGTCGTCATCGGGAGTCCAGCCGTGCTCCTTGGCGACCCGCAGGCCGGCCAGGCTCGCCGGGCCGGCCGTGTTCCCCAGCGCGGCCTGGTCGTCCGGGAACCCGGCCAGGATCCGGGCGGCCTGCTTCCAGGTGCACAGGCGGGGCGCGCCGCGCGTCGGGGCGACGTCGGCCCCGCTGCGCAGGCCGTCGACCACGTCCCGGGCGGCGGGCGGGGTCATGTTGTCGAAGAACTCCCAGTTGACCATGACGACCGGCGCGTAGTCACAGGCCGCGTTGCACTCCAGGTGCTCGAGCGAGACCTTGCCGTCGCCGGTGGTCTCGTCGTTGCCGACGCCCAGGTGCTCTTTCAGGTCAGCGAAGATGGCATCGCCGCCCATCACCGCGCACAGCGAGTTGGTGCAGACCCCGACGTGATACTCGCCGACCGGGCGGCGCTTGTACATGGTGTAGAACGAGGTCACCGCGGTGACCTCGGCCTCGGTGAGCCCGAGCTGCTCGGCGCAGAACTCGATGCCGTCGGCCGAGACGTAGCCCTCCTCCGACTGCACCAGGTGCAGCAGCGGCAGCAGCGCCGACCGCGACCGCGGGTACCGGGCGATGATCTGCGCGGCGTCCGGTTCCAGCCGGGCGCGCGCCTCCTGCGTCAGCGCCATTACCTGTCGACGCCTCCCATCACGGGATCGATGCTGGCTACGGCCGCGATGACGTCGGCGACCATGCCGCCCTCGCACATCGCGGCGAGAGCCTGCAGGTTGGTGAACGACGGGTCACGGAAATGGGTCCGGAACGGCCGGGTGCCGCCGTCGCTGACCGCGTGGCAGCCGAGCTCTCCGCGCGGCGACTCGACGGCCGCGTACACCTGGCCGGCCGGGACCCGGAAGCCCTCGGTGACCAGCTTGAAGTGATGAATGAGAGCCTCCATGGACTGGCTCATGATGTGCGCGATGTGATCGGGCGAGTTGCCCAGGCCGTCCGGGCCCAGCGCCAGCTTGGCGGGCCAGCCGATCTTAGCGTTGCCGATCATCACCGGGTCGTCGCCGGGGCGGCCCCCCGACAGCCGGTCCACGCACTGCGCGATGATGCGCAGGGACTGGTCCACCTCGTCCATCCGCACCCGGTAACGGTCGTAGACGTCGCAGTTGTCGCGGGTGGGCACGTCGAAGTCGTACGTCTCGTAGCCGCAGTACGGCTGGCTCTTGCGCAGGTCCCACGGCAGGCCGGTGGCCCGCAGGACTGGCCCGGTGACGCCCAGGGCCATGCAGCCGGTCGTGTCGAGGTAGGCGATGTTGCGCGTGCGGGCCAGGTAGATCGGGCTGGCGTCCAGCAGCGCCCGGATCTCGCCGATCCGCTCGGGCATGACCGCCAGGTACTCGCGTAGCCGGTCGAGCGCACCCGAGGGCAGGTCCTGCGAGACGCCGCCCGGCCGCACGTAGGCATGGTTCATGCGCAGGCCGGTGATGAGCTCGAACAGGTCGAGCGTGTTCTCCCGCTCCCGGAGCCCGTAGAGCAGCACGGTGGTGGCGCCCAGCTCCAGGCCGAAGGTGGCGATCGCCATCATGTGCGAGGAGATCCGGTTCAGCTCCATCATCAGGACCCGGATGATCGTGGCGCGCTCGGGAATCTGCTCCTCGATGCCGAGCAGCTTCTCCACGGCCAGGCAGTAGACCGTCTCGTTGAACAGCGGGGCCAGGTAGTCCATCCGGGTGCAGAACGTCGTGCCCTGCGTCCAGGTCCGGAACTCCATGTTCTTCTCGATGCCGGTGTGCAGGTAGCCGATGACCGGCCGCAGCTCGGTCACCGTCTCGCCGTCCAGCGTCAGGATCAGCCGCAGGACCCCGTGCGTCGACGGGTGCTGGGGGCCCATGTTGACCACCAGGCGCTCTTCCCGGCTGTCCGCCGACGCCGCCGCGGCGATGACCTCGTCCCAGTCCTCGCCGCCGACGGTGAAGACGCGGCCCTCGGTCTCGTGGTCAGCCTGAGCGGTCATTCGTATTCCCTCCGCTCGTCCGGCGGCGGGATGGTCGCGCCGCGATACTCCACCGGGATGCCGCCCAGCGGATAGTCCTTCCGCTGCGGGTGGCCTCGCCAGTCGTCGGGCATCTCGATCCTGGTCAGGGCCGGATGACCGTCGAAGATGATGCCGAAGAAGTCCCAGGTCTCGCGCTCGTGCCAGTCGCAGGTCGGGTAGACCTCCAGCAGCGACGGGACATGCGGATCGGCGTCGGGCACCGATACCTCCAGCCGCACCCGGCGGTTGTGCCGCAGTGACACCAGGTGGTAGACGGCGTGCAGCTCCCGGCCCATGTCGGCCGGGTAGTGCACGCCGGACACGCCCAGGCACAGCTCGAAGGCCAGCGCGGGCTGGTCACGCAGCCTGGCCGCCACCTCGGGCAGCCGGTCGCGCCGGACATGGAAGGTGAGCTCGCCGTAGTCCACGGCCACCCGCTCGACCGCGTCCCCGAAGCTGGTCCCCGATTCCTCCAGGGAGCCGCCCAGCGCATCGGCGACCTCGTCGAAGTACGACCCGTACGGGCGCTGGGCGGGCAGCGGCGGTGGCCGCCGCACCTTGAGCCCGCCGTACCCGGAGGTGTCGCCGGTGGTCTGGGTGCCGAACATCCCGGTCCGCTTGACCTGCTCGGCCAGCCGCTCCCGGCCGGCCAGGGCGGCCGGCTCCGGCTCGGCCGGACCAGCCTGCCCGTCCGCGGCGTCATCCCGGCCCGTGGTCACTGTCCCGCCCCGTGGTCATGGGCACCGGCTCCGGGCACGCCCGCCGCCAGCGGCAGCCGCCGCAGCCGGGCCTGCTCCAGCTCGGTGACCTCGCGCTCCCGGTTGGGCCCGAGCTTCATGTTCTGGATCTTGTCGTGCAGCTTGAGGATCGCGTCCAGGAGCATCTCCGGCCGTGGCGGGCAGCCCGGCAGGTAGATGTCGACCGGCACGATGTGGTCTACCCCCTGCACGATGGCGTAATTGTTGAACATGCCGCCGCTGGACGCGCAGACGCCCATCGAGATGACCCACTTGGGCGCCGACATCTGGTCATAGATCTGCCGCAGCACGGGGGCCATCTTCTGGCTGACCCGGCCCGCCACGATCATCAGGTCCGCCTGGCGCGGGGTGTTGGAAGCCCGCTCCATGCCGAACCGGGCCAGGTCGTGCCGCGGGCCGCCGGTCGATATCAGTTCCATGGCGCAGCAGGCCAGGCCGAAGGTGGCCGGCCACACCGAGCTCTTGCGGGCGTAGCCGACCACTTTCTCGACCGAGGTGAGCAGTACGCCGCTCGGGAGCTTTTCTTCCAATCCCATGACTTAGTCCCACTCCAGGCCGCCGCGGCGCCATACGTAGACGTAGGCGATCAGCACGGTGCCGATAAAGGTGACCATCTCTACCAGCCCGAACACCCCGAGCCGGTCGAAGGCGACCGCCCAGGGGTACAGGAAGATGATCTCGATATCGAAGACGATGAACAGCATCGCCGTCAGGTAGTACTTCACCGGGAACCGGATGCCCGAGGGCTGGCGAGTGGGCTCGATGCCGCACTCGTAGGCCTCCAGCTTGGCCCGGTTCCACCGCTTAGGCCCCGACAGGGCCCCCATGATCAGCGAGAAGACGGCAAAGAAGGCGGCCAGCGCACCCAGGATCAGGATCGGCACATAGTGGCCCATCGTCTTATACCCCCTTGCCTGTCTGCCGGGGCACCTTGCCCTGGACGTTCATGTCGGCTGCTCACCACCGCGCGTCGTCGTGCTCATGTCGACCGGCTATGCCGCCGGCGTTATCTTAGACACCGCGTTAATCAGGCGATCCGTCGCGTCGCCACCGCGGGTCTCGGTGAGATTGCCGAGCAGCTTCATGGTGAGCCGCATCACCGCCGGGCGCTTGATGCCGTGCCTGGTCGCGAACCGCATGAACGACGGATTGCCGATCAGGTCGACGAAGATCCGGCCAAGCGTGTAGTACCCACCGTAGCTGTCCTGGAGAATCCTCGGATAAGCCTGCAGGACCCGCTCGGTGCTGGCCGCGGTCGGCCTGGCCAGGGCCTGGGTAATGACCCGCGCAGCTATCTCCCCGGACTCCAGCGCATAGCCGATGCCCTCGCCATTGAACGGGTTGACCATTCCGCCCGAGTCCCCGGCCAGCAGCAGGCCCCGGGTGTAGTGCGGGGTGCGGTTGAAGCCCATCGGCAGCGCCGCGCCGCGGACTGGCTGAGTCCGGTTCTCCTCGGTAAAGCCCCACTCGGCGGGCATGGCCGCCAGCCACCGGCGCAGCAGGGACCGGTAGTCGATGTTCTGGAACGCCGCCGACGTGTTGAGCAGGCCGAGCCCGACATTGCTCGTGCCGTCGCCCATGCCGAAGATCCAGCCGTAGCCGGGCAGCAGGCTGTTCCCGTCCCACAGGTCCAGCCAGGCCTCGAGCCATTCGTCACGGTGCCGCGGGGTGGTGTAGTAGGACCGCACCGCGACGCCCATCGGCCGGTCGTCACGCTTGCGCAGGCCCATGGACACCGACAGCCGGGAGGAGTTGCCGTCCGCGGCCACGACCAGCCGGCCGCCGAAGTCCTGCGGCTGCGCCTCTTTCCCCTCGGCCGTGTCCTGGGCCAGCACGCCGGTGATGCGTCCGGTGCGGTCATCGAGCACCGGGCTGGTCACGTTCATCCCCTGGATAATCCGGGCGCCGGCCTTCTCGGCGTGCTGGGCCAGGATCTGGTCGAAGTCAAGCCGGGTGCGCACCAGTCCGTAGCCGGGGAAGCTCGACATGTCGGGCCAGGGCAGCTCGATGCGCCCGCCGCCGCCGATGATCCGCAGGCCCTTGTTCCGCAGCCAGCCGTCGCTCTTGCTGATCGGCACGCCCATGGCGGCCAGGGCCTTGACCGCCCGCGGGGTCAGCCCGTCGCCGCAGACCTTCTCGCGCGGGAACCGGCTCTTCTCCAGGACGAGCACGTCCAGTCCGGCGCTGGCGAGGTAGTAGGCCGCCGCCGACCCGGCCGGGCCCGCGCCGACGATGATGACGTCGGCTATGTCGGCCGTCTCGGCACGCCGACGCCGCGGGCGAGGTCCGGGACCACTGCCGCCGGGCGGCTGATCCGGCGTGCCGACGGGGAGATCTTGCTCGGTCACGACCCGTCCTGAGGCTTTGCTGCAGACTCCAAGCCTTGTGAACGGCTTCACAAGGGCTACTGGCACTGCAGTCTAGTCCGTTGCCGCAGCTGCCGGTCCGGCCGCCCCTGGGCTAGGCCGGGCGCCGCGCCAGGTGCAGCGCGACGACTCCCAGCGAGAGGTTGAGCCACCGCACCCCGCCCCAGCCGGCGGCACCGATCCGGTCGGCCAGGTCGCGCTGACCAGGCCAGTCCCGGATCGACTCGGCGAGGTAGTCGTAGGCCTCCGCGTTCGGCGACAGGCGGCGGGCGACGGCCGGCAGCGCCCTGGCCAGGTACTGCTCGTACAGCGCGTTCAGCGCGCTCGGCCGCAGGTGGCTGAACTCGCAGATCACCAGCCGCCCGCCGGGCCTGGTTACGCGCAGCAGCTCGGCTAGCGCGACATCCGGGTCGGCCACGTTGCGCAGGCCGAACGAGATCGTCACCGCGTCGAAGGCCGCGTCGGCGAAGGGCAGGTCCAGCGCGTCCCCGGCCACGAAGCGCAGCGCCGGGGCCGGGTCCCGGGCCCCGACCGTCAGCATGCCCAGGGAGAAGTCGCAGGCGATGCAGCGCGCGCCGGCGGCGGTGAACGCGCGGGAGGAGGTCCCGGTCCCCGCCGCGAGGTCCAGGACGAGCTCGCCGGGCCGGGCGCCGACGGCTCGGGCCACCACCCGGCGCCAGTACCGGTCCTGGCCCAGCGACAGCGCATCGTTCAGCAGGTCATAGCGCTCAGCGACCTTGTCGAACATCGCCGAGACCTCGCCGGGCTTCTTGTCCAGCTGGGCTCGCGTCATGGCGTCAGCCTGACATACCGCCGCGGCGGCCCGGCCGCGGCCGGCCGGTCACAGGAGCTCCGGCCGCTGCCACGGCTGGCCCAGGACGTGCTCGGCCAGGAAGGCCAGCACCGTCTCGTACCAGACCACCGTGTCACCGGGCTTGAGGATCCAGTGGTTCTCGTCCGGGAAGTACAGGAACTTGGCTACCTTCGAGTGGCTGGTCAGGTCGGCCCACAGCCGCAGCGCCTCGCCGACCGGCACCCGGTAGTCCCGGTCGCCGTGAATGACCAGCATGGGCGTCACGATATTGGCCACATGCAGGTGCGGGGAGTTCTCGTCGTAGCGCTTGGGCGCGGCCGCCGCGTCCCCGAAGATCCGCCGCCAGTACGCGGGCTCGTCGGTGGTGCCGTTGAACTGGTCCAGCGCCCACAGGCTGGCGTGGCTGACGATCGCCGCGAACCGGTCGGTGTGCCCGGCGATCCAGTTCGCCATGTAGCCGCCGAAGGAGCCGCCCATCATGGCGGTGCGGCTCGCGTCGATGTCGGGCCGCGTGACGACGGCGTCGGTGATGGCCATGACGTCGGTATACGGGCTGTCGCCCCAGGCGCCGTGCCCGCGCTCCATCATGTGCTGCCCGTAGCCGGTGGACAGCGCCGGATCGGGCAGCAGGACGGCGTAGCCGCGGGCCGCCATCAGCCAGGGATTCCAGCGCCAGGACCAGGCGTTCCAGCTGGACTGCGGACCGCCGTGGACCCACAGCAGCAGCGGGGCCGGCGCGCCGGCCGAGGCGGTCTGCGGCAGCACGAGCCAGCCCCGGACGGTCGTGCCGTCCGCCACCGTGGTCTGCACCTCCTCCAGGCGCCCCGGCACCTCCAGCGCCGCACCGGGAGTGCTCAGCCGCACCGGCTCGCGGCTAGCCGGGCCGCCCGGGGCGCTGCCCGCCAGGTCGATCCGGACCGGTGCGGGCGGCGCGCCGATCGCGTTGCGCAGGGCGTAGAGGGACCGGCCGTCGCGGGACAGGCTGAGGCTGTCGTAGGCCCCGTCGTCCGCGGTGATCCCGGTGACGCCGCCGTCCGCCAGGTCAGCCCGGAACACGGGGCGCCGGCCCTGGTCGTCGGCGGTGAAGTAGACCGAGCCAGAGTCGTGGGCCCAGGCCACCTCGGCCGGGATCCGGTCGAACCCGGCCAGCAGGTCCCGCGGCTGGCCGCCGCCCAGGCCGGCTAGCACCAGGGTGGCGTCGCCCGGCCGGTCGAAGGTATCCCGCTCGGTGCGGATCGCGGCCACCAGGCGGCCGTCCGGCGAGACCCGCGGCTGGCTAAAGTCCGCCTCGGCCGACGTCAGGAGGGTGCGGCGGGCCCCGGTGGCGGCATCGATGACCACGATCTCCGTGCGCCGCTCGCCGGCGGGCTCGGGCACCACCCAGCCGGTGACCACCGCCGAGCCGTCCGGGGTCAGCTCGAAGACCTGCTCGTCCAGCTCCCGGCGTGCGTCCGGGGTGAGGTCACGCGGCGCCGGCGCGCTTTCCTCGCCCGCCGGGACCGGCCCGGTCAGCAGGTGCAGGCTGTCGGGGCCCAGGTCCTGGTCCCAGTACCGGACGGTGCCGCCCTCGTGCAGGATCGCGTTCACGCCCGCGGCCGCCCGCGCCTTGCGCCGCGCGGCGTCGGCGGCGGCGCCCGTGGCTCCCGGCAGGACGCCGGCGCTGTAGACCACGGCAGCCTGGTCGCGGGCGCCGGAGATGGCCGCCACCCCGCCCGGCGGGGCTGCGATCCGGCGCGCCTCGCCGCCGGCCGCCGGCAGCAGCCACAGTGCTGCCTGGTCCCGGGCTGCCTGGTCCCGGGCTGCCTGGTCCCGGGCTGCCTGGTCCTCGGCCGGCTCGTCCTGGCCAGCCTCCTCGGCCCGGGAGCCGCCCGGCTCGCCCGGCCGCTTGGAGGCGAACAGCAGGGAGCCGTCCGGCAGGAATTCCGGGCTGCTCTCGCCCTCGGCACTGCGGGTGAGCCGGGCCGGCACGCCGCCGGCGGACGTCGGCACGCGCCAGATGGCCGTGACGTACCTGACGGGCTCGCCGCCCACCGTCTGCACGGTAGCGGCTAGCCAGGTACCATCCGGCGACAGGCGCAGCGAGGTCACCCTGGGGGCGGAAACGAATGCGGTCAGGTCGGTGAAGTCGGTCACAGGTCTCCTTGCTGTGGGCTCCATGGGACGATACGTGACATGAGGGACGTCAGGAAGGCCGCCCGGCCCGGCTGGATCCGCGCTAGTTTCGCGTCATGAAAGCGCTTGTCCTCGCTGGCGGCTCAGGTACCCGGCTGCGGCCGATTACCCATACCTCCGCCAAGCAGCTGCTGCCCGTCGCCAACAAGCCCGTGCTGTTCTACTGCCTGGAAGCCATCCGCGATGCCGGGGTGACTGACGTCGGCGTCGTGGTCGGTGACACCGCACCGGCAGTCCAGGGCGCCGTCGGCGACGGCTCGGCGTTCGGGCTCAAGGTCACCTACATCCGCCAGGAGGCCCCGCTCGGGCTGGCTCACGCGGTGCTGTCAGCCGCCGACTATCTCGGCGATGACGACTTCATCATGTACCTGGGGGACAACTTCATTGTCGGCGGCATCACCAGCCTGGTGGACGAGTTCCGCGCGCGGCGGCCGGACGCCCAGATCATGCTGACCCAGGTCCCTGACGCCCGTGAGTTCGGGGTAGCCCAGCTCAACGACGCGGGCGCCGTGATCGGGCTGGAGGAGAAGCCCGAGCATCCCAAGAGCGACCTGGCCCTGGTCGGCGTGTACATGTTCACGGCGGCGGTCCATGAGGGCATCCGCCAGCTCAAGCCCTCCTGGCGGGGCGAGCTGGAGATCACCGAGGCGATCCAGTGGCTGCTGGACGCCGGGCGGCTGGTGTCCTCGACCGTGATCTCCGGGTACTGGAAGGACACCGGCAACGTCGCGGACATGCTGGAAGTCAACCGGATGGTGCTGGAGAGCCTGGCCCCTCGGGTGGGGGGCGAGGTCGACGCGGCCAGCGAGCTGATCGGGCGGGTCGTGATCGAGGAAGGCGCGATCGTGACCCGGTCCCGGATCGTCGGGCCCGTGATCATCGGGGCCGGCACGGTCGTCACGGACTCCTACGTCGGCCCGTTTACCGCGCTGGCCGACGGCTGCGTGATCACCGGAGCCGAGATCGAGTACTCCATCGTGCTGGGCGGGGCGTCCATCCGGGGGGTCCGGCGCATCGAGGCCTCGCTGATCGGCCACGCGGTCGAGGTCACTCCGGCTCCGAACGTCCCCCGGGCGCACCGCCTCGTACTCGGCGACCACAGCAAGGTCCAGATCAGCTCATGACCCGCTGGCTAGTGACCGGGGCCGGCGGCATGCTCGGCCGCGACCTGGTCGACCTGCTCCGCGCCGCCGGCGCCGCCGTTACCGCCCTGTCCCGCCGCGACCTGGACATCACCGGCCCGGCGGCCGTCACGGCGGCGGTGCGGGGCGCCCGGCCCGACGTCGTGGTCAACTGCGCGGCCTGGACCAACGTCGACCTGGCGCAGGCCAGGGAGGACGAGGCGCTGGCCGTCAACGGCGCGGGCGCGGCCCATGTCGCGGCCGCGTGTGCCCGGGCGGGCGCCGCGATGATCCAGCTGTCCACCGACTACGTCTTCGCCGGCACCGCGGCCCGGCCGTACGCCGAGGATGCCCCGCCGGCGCCGGCGAGCGGCTACGGCCGGACCAAGCTCGCCGGCGAGCGGGCCGTGCTGGAACAGCTGCCGGATTCGGGTTACGTCCTGCGCACGGCCTGGCTCTACGGGCCGCACGGCGGGAATTTCGTGCGCACCATGATCCGGCTGGAGCGGGAGCGGCCGACGGTCACGGTGGTGGACGATCAGCACGGCCAGCCCACCTCCACGGCCGTCGTGGCCGAGCGGATCCTCGCGCTGGCCGGCGCGCGGGCGCCCGCGGGCGTCTATCACGCGACCTGCTCGGGGCAGACCACCTGGTTCGGGCTGGCCCGCGAGGTGTTCGCGCTGATCGGCGCCGATCCGGACCGGGTGGTGGCGATGCCCAGCACCCAGCTGGATCGTCCGGCCCCCCGGCCCGGCTACAGCGTGCTGGCCCACGGCGCCTGGGCCCGGGCCGGCCTGGGGCCCCTCCCCGACTGGCGGGCCGCGCTCGCCCGGGCCATCCCGGCCCTCGTGACCGGCCCTAGTTATCGGTGATCATGGCCGCGGCCACCGTGGCGTTGGTGGACTCATCGATGAGGATCAGGCCGCCGGTCATCCGGTTCCGGCTGTAGGGATCGCAGAACACCGGCTGGGTCAGCCGCATCGTCACCCGGCCGATCTCGTTGAGGCCCAGCTGGGTCGCCGCCTCGTCCCGGTGCAGGGTGTTGACATCGAGCCGGTACTGCAGATCCCGGACGATGGCCTTGACCGTCCTGGTCGAGTGCTTCACGATCAGCCGGCTCTGCGCGGTCAGCGGCCGGACCTCGCTCATCCAGCACACCATGGCCTCGATGTCCTGGGTGGCCACCGGCTGGTTGTGCGGGCGGCAGAACATGTCGCCCCGGGAGACGTCGAGGTCGTCGTCGAGCAGCAGCGTGACTGACATGGGGGGGAACGCCTCGGCCGCCGGCCCGCGCGCGGTGTCGATCCGGCGGATCGTGGTGGTCAGGCCGGACGGCAGGTGCATCACCTCGTCCCCCGGCTTCAGCACCCCGCCCGCCACCTGGCCGGCGTAGCCCCGGTAGTCGTGCAGTTCCGGGTCGGTGGCCTGGTGCGGCCGGATGACGTACTGCACCGGGAACCGGACGTCGATCAGGTTCCGGTCGGACGCGATGTGCAGGTGCTCGAGGTGGTGCAGCAGGGACGGCCCCTCGTACCACGGCATGTTGCCCGAGCGCTGGACCACGTTGTCGCCGTGCAGCGCCGAGATGGGGATGAACGTGAGGTCGCCGATCTCGAGCTTGGCCGCGAACGCGGTGAACTCCTCGACGATGTTCTCGAATACCTGGGCGCTGTAATCGACCAGGTCCATCTTGTTGACGGCCAGGACCAGGTGCGGCACATGCAGCAGCGTGGCCAGGAAGGCATGCCGGCGGCTCTGCTCCGTGAGCCCGTTCCGCGCGTCGACCAGCACGATAGCCAGGTCGGCGGTGGAGGCTCCGGTCACCATGTTGCGGGTGTACTGAATGTGGCCGGGCGTGTCGGCGATGATGAACTTGCGGCGCGGCGTGGCGAAGTAGCGATAGGCCACGTCGATCGTGATGCCCTGCTCGCGCTCGGCCCGCAGGCCATCGGTCAGCAAGGCCAGGTTCGTGTACTCCTCGCCGCGTTCCCGGCTGGTGCGCTCGACCGCCGCGAGCTGATCCTCGAAGATCGCCTTCGAGTCATAGAGCAGCCGCCCGATCAGCGTGCTCTTGCCGTCGTCCACCGAGCCGGCCGTGGCCAGCCGGAGGATGTCCATGTGCCGCTCCGCGCCGCCCGCGGCTGCCTCGCGGCCCGGCTCGGCGGCGGCCTGCGTGCCCGTCATCAGAAGTAACCCTCTCGCTTGCGATCCTCCATGGCGGCCTCGCTGGCCCGGTCATCGGCCCTGGTCTGGCCGCGCTCGGTGATCCGGGTGGCCGCGATCTCGGCGATTACCTCGGCCACCGTGGCCGCCGAGGACTCCACCGCGCCCGTGCAGGTCATGTCGCCGACCGTCCGGTACCGCACCAGGGCCTCCAAGAGGGACTCATCATCGGCCCTGGTCACGAACTCGTTGTCGGCCAGCAGGATGCCGTCGCGCTCGAAGACCTGGCGCTGGTGGGCGAAGTAGATCGACGGGATCTCCAGCTGCTCCCGGTCGATGTAGTACCAGACGTCCAGCTCGGTCCAGTTGGAGAGCGGGAACACCCGGATGTGCTCGCCACGGTGGATCCGGGTGTTGTACACGTTCCACAGCTCAGGCCGCTGGTTCTTGGGGTCCCACTGGCCGAATTCGTCGCGGAAGGAAAACACCCGCTCCTTGGCGCGGGCCTTTTCCTCGTCGCGACGGCCGCCGCCGAATACGGCGTCGAAGCGGTGCTCGGTGATCGCGTCCAGCAGGGTGGTGGTCTGCAGCCGGTTACGGCTGGCCCAGCGGCCGGTCTCCTCCGCCACCCGGCCGGCGTCGATGGAGTCCTGGACGGAGCTGACGATCAGGCGCGCCCCCGCCTCCTGCGTCCGCCGGTCCCGGTACTCCAGCACCTCGGCGAAGTTATGGCCGGTGTCCACGTGCATGACGGGAAACGGGATCTTCGCCGGCCAGAAGGCGCGCTCCGCGAGCGCGAGCATGACGATCGAGTCCTTGCCACCGGAGAACAGCAGCACCGGCCGCTCGAACTCGGCGGCCACCTCCCGCATGATGTGGATGGATTCGGCCTCGAGGACATCGAGCTGGGACAGCAGGTAGTCGGTACGGGACGGTGCCATCAGGAAAGCTCTCCGGGTCGGTAGGCACTAGCAGATGTACTGAGCCAGGATAGCGGCGGCGAACGGCTCCAGGGGCAGCGCGCGGCACTCCTGCGCCGTGCACCAGCGCGCCTCATCGCCGGGCTGGCCTCGCGGCCGGGGCGGGCCGGCCGGGACGATGGTGGCCTGGTAAATCAGCCGGACGGCGTGCAGCGGGCGGCGCCGCCGTCCGACCCGCGCGACGTCGCTGAGCACCTCCCGCAGGGCACCCACCCGGACCTCCAGGCCGGTCTCCTCCCGGACCTCACGGATCACGGCCTGCTCAGGATGCTCACCATGCTCGACGCCGCCGCCGGGCAGCAGCCACAGCCCGGACCGCCCGCGGCCCGTCTCCCTGCTCAGCAGCACCCGGCCCGCCTCGTCGACGACCAGGGCGTAGGCGGCCAGCCGCTGGAGGGTTCCCACCGCCACGCTCCTTCGGCTGACCAGCAGACGGCGCAGGCCAGCGCCACGCCGCCCAGCGTAGCCGTGGCGCTCGCAATGCGGGGATGCGCGGACAATTCGGGACCAGCCTCGGCTAGGGTTGCCTCGTGCTGAGAGCGAATACGTCCAGGTCGGGAACTATGGTCGGCACGCTGGCGACCGGTGGCGCGGCCACGCTCTTGACCTGCTGGGCCGTCGGGAAGCTGATGCAGAGCGAGGCGGTCATCCGGCCGTCGCGGCGGGTGTACGACTACGTCCGCGAGCACCGGTCCCCGGCTCTGGCCCGGCGCCTGGAGCAGGCCGTGACGACGATGGGCGACTACGCCGTCATCGGCCCGTTCTCGGCCCTGGTCGGGGGAATGGTCGCCTACGAGCGCCGGGACTGGACGCCGCTGCCGCTGCTGGCTGGCGGCGTGATGTCCGAGGTCTACCTGCAGAAGGCGCTCAAGCGGCTGGTCAAGGGGACCAAGCCGCCGCAGGAGTTCTCGGTCGGGCCGCCCGGGGACTTCCCGTCCGGCGGCGCGGCCCGCACGGTCATCACCTTCGGGCTGCTGGCGCACCTGCTGGCCCAGCGCTGGGACAGTCCCGCGGAGCGCCGGGTCATCTGGGCCATCGCCGCGGGGCTGGTGGCCGCCCAGGGCGGCTCGCGGCTGTACCTGGGGCGGCACTGGCCCGAGGACGTGCTCGGCGGGTGGCTGTTCGGGTGGCTCATCCTGCGCACCCTGACCAAGGCCGACGAGCTGGCCTGAGATCTCCGCCCGGGCCGCCCGGGTCAGGCTGAGCACGTCCAGGAGACCGTTCCGGACAGGGTCCGGCCAGCCGCCCGCGTGCCCTGCGCGTTCGCGAAGGTAAACGAGCCCGAGCCGTTGGCCTTGAAGGTCACCGACGCCGAGGAGCTGGCCGCCAGGAGGTTATAGCTGGCCGTGCCGACGTTGATGACGGCGCCGGCGGCGGCGATCGCGTCCTTCCCGTAGGTGCCGGGACCGTGGTAGGGCAGCACCTCGGCCGCGTAGTAGACATCGCTGCCCACGGCCGGCGATGGCACCCGGAACAGCTTCCTCGCGCCCTTCGCCCCCGGCGTTCCCCTGCGGGCGAGCCGTGCGCAGGAGCTGGCGGGACTGGTCACGCCGGGAAACGCGCTGAAGGACGCGTGCCGGCTGCTCGCGCCGTGCAGGTTCAGAGTTCCCTTGAAGGTGATCAGCCCGGCGATGACCTGACCGGACGCCGCGGCCTGGCTGCTGCCGCTGCCCGGGCTCGCGGGACTGGAGGACGCACCGCCCCCGGCGCTCCCCGAGGCCGTGCTCCCTGACGCAGCGCTCCCCGAGGAAGCGCCCCCGGAGGACGCGGACGGCGAGGAGGCCCCGGCCGCCGAGGACCCGGCGGATGAGCTACAGGCCGCCAGGGCGGCCGTGAGGACAAGCCCGGCCGCCACGGTCGTCCCCCTGGCGGCAAGCAGGCGACGCTTTCGGGGGCAGGCAGGCGGGGATGTATATGGCATGACAGGGAGTTTAGAGGTGCGCGTTACCGATATTTGCCTGGTCAGCATTCAGACCCCGTTACTTGGCGGATATAGGAGATTCGACCCGGCGGCCAGAGCCGCGGTTCAGATGCCACGACCGCGGCGGTTGGCCATGCGCACGATTGAGGTGGCCGGAATGATGCCGGCCGCCACGGCCAGGGCCAGGTAGGCCCGGCGTTCCCGCGGGTTGCCCCGCAGGGCGCGCCAGCTGGAGCGGCACGCGGCCGGCCGCTGGGCCAGGGCGGCCTGCGCGAAGGCGATCTGGCCCTCGATCCGGGACCGGCCCTGCGGGTCGGCCGTCAGCTCAGGATGCTTGCCCAGCATGTAGGCCAGGGCGTCCGCGATGGTCTGCCAGCGCTCGGCGAAGAACGACTGCTCGTGCCAGTACACGTCGACCAGCGGCTGCTCCACGGAGACGATCGGGCCCAGCCGCGCCGCCCGCAGCAGCAGGTCATAGTCCTCGCCGTAGCAGCCGGGGATCTGCTCATCCACCAGGCCCAGGTCGGCGAGGGCGTCGCGACGGATCACGAAGGTCGACGGGTGCAGCGCTGTGACGCGATCTCGCACCAGCTCCGGCAGCCCGACCCGGCCCGGCGGCACGCGCTCGACGATGTGGTCGGAGTGGTGAATACGCACGCCGCTGGCGACAAACTGGGCCGACGAGCGGTTCAGCTCCTCGACCTGCAGGCTCAGCTTGCCGGCGTCCCAGGCGTCGTCGTCGTCGCAGAAGGCGATCAGGGCGCCGTCCGTGGCGGCGATCCCGGTATTGCGGGCGCCCGCCAGCCCGGGAGTCCGGGTGTTGGTCACCGTCCGCAGCTTCCGCCCGGCCGGCACCTCGACCGGGACCGGGACCGGCGTGCTCTGGTCAAAGACGACTACGCACTCCAGCTCGCCCGGGTAGGACTGGCGCAGGATGCTGGTGACGGCTCGTTCCAGGAGCGCCGGGCGGTCGCGGGTGGCGACGATGACGCTCACCGACGGCCACGGCAGGTCAGGCCCAGTCAACGAACAGGCTCCTTACTGGTCGGCCAGGGCAGGGACCGCCCGAGCAGGTCCTCCAGGCCGCGGTTATGGTCCTCGAGAGCTTCCCGCAGCCGCTGGCGCGTCTCCGGGCGGATGTCCGGAGCGGGCATGTAGTTGTGCCGGACCCGGCTGGTCAGCCGGCCCGGCGCGAGGCCGAGAAATTTCCACACGTCATTCACGTGCCGCTGCGGATCGGCGTAGAAATCCTCACTGGCCGCGATGTGGAACTGCTCCCGCGGGAAGAGCCCGAACCAGCGCGGCAACATGTCGAGGTAACGCCCTTGCGCCAGATAGGAATGGTTCTCGTGCTCCGCGCTCACGTATCCGGGCTCCGAGACGATCCGCTCCTGCTCCCCGCGCAGCCGCTCCGGCTCGGCGTCCAGCGCCTCCTCGAAACTCAGCGTCTCGCCGCCGTGATGGGTGCGCTCCTTGAAGTGGGAGTAGGCCCGCTCCACCGGGTCACGCAGGAAGACAATGATCTTCACATCGGGGAGATCGCGGGCCAGGCGCTCGGCGGCCAGGGGATGGAACAGGTAGTACGGGCTGGCGTCGCCCGCGATGGCGGGCTGGATGCCAGGCCGCGCGAGATGCCGCCCGGCGACCTGCAGGGGAAAGTGCGAGCGGTACCACGTCAGGCCGCGGGAGTAGCGCGTGTCGTAGTAATGGACGCCCTTGATGTGCTGGCGCCCCGGGAACAGTGGCTGGATGGACGGATGCTCCAGCACGTACCGGTAGAGCGACGTGCTCCCGCCGCGCTTGGCCCCGATGATGACGAAATCGGGCCCGCGCCGCAGGCCGGACGTGAGCTCGCCGTAGCGGCGCAGCGCGCGCTTGGCCGACTCGCGGGCAGCGCGCTCCACGGGTCCCCTGGGCTGGTCGGTCATCGAGTCCTCCTGGTCATGAAGTCCACCGGTGGCTAGGCCGCCTGCTGGTCGGCTCGGTTGGCTGCGGGCGGCACCGCCCGCAGGCGCAGCGCCGCGGTCAGCCCGGTGAGCTGAAGGGGAACGCGGGCCAGATAGAGCGTCACGGCGAACGCGGCCAGCCCGACGGCCAGCGCCGCGGCCAGGGCCGGCAGCGTCTGGCCCAGCAGGACCCGGGCGGCGACCGCCGATAGCCCGAAGCAGCCGACCGTGGTCGCGACCACGAGCCCGTAGCCGGCCCCGAAGGGGGCCAGGCCCAGCACCATGCGGACCTCGATCACGGCGGTGATGTTGTCGATGATGATGCTCGCCGCCCAGGCGATCGCCGCGCCCACGATGCCGATCCGCGGGACCAGCAGGAAGTTCAGGCCGATGTTGGCGATGAGCGCGGCTCCGGCGTTGAGGGCACTCCACGAGCTCTTGCCCCCCATCAGCAAGACCACGGTCACGTTGCCGGTGCCCAGGTTGACGAGCATGGCCCCGGCCAGGACGGCCAGGGCCGCCGCGCCGGCCGTGTAGCGCGCTCCGAAGATGCCCAGGATCACGGCGGGAAAAATGGCCAGGATGATATAGAACGGCCAGGAGGCCAGCATCAGCCAGCGGGTCGCGCTCTGGTAGAGCTCGGCCGCGCGACTGAACTCCTTGCGGGCCAGGAGCGCGCTGAGCTGGGGGCCTATGGCCAGGCGGTTTCCCTCGAGCGCGAAGGTACCGACGATCGCCAGCTTGCTGACCGCGCTGTACACGCCCGCCGCATAGCCCGACACCAGCGCCCCGACAATCAGGATGTCCAGCCAGAGGATCACGACCTGGAACGTGGCCTGGAAGCCGCGCGGAGCGGTGAAGCCCCAGAACTCGCCGGCCAGCTGGCGGCTCCGGGCCGCTACCAGGTGCCAGTGCCCGCGGTGCCGTCCGCGGTCGCGATTAGCCGGAGAACGGGCCTCCGGCGGGACCGGCGCGTCGAAGATCACGGGAAATTCCAGGGTGGCGGCCAGTTCCGGAGTCACGGGAAACTCCGCCCTGACCGGTCTCCTGGGCCGGGCGGGGGGCGGAGCGCTGGCCGGCCGCGCGGCGGCGGGCTCGCCATGGCGCTGCGGCCCGCGTGGCGCCCGGAGCGGGACTTCCTTCCCGAGGATCCTGACGAAGATGACCAGGCCCGCCGCCAGGCCGAGGACGACCGGCATGCCCCAGCCGACCAGGGCGCCGCGCAGGCCCAGGCCGGCGATGAGGGCGGCCAGGACCAGCCCGAGCCGGACCACCGGCTTTCCGAGGCCCTCGATGGCCAGGTACGGCCACATCCGCCCGAAGCCTCGCGCACCATCGACCAGGCAGGCCGACAGCGCCCCGAGCGGGACCAGCGGGGCCACGAACCGGATGTCGGCCGTCCCGGTCGCCGAGTTCACTCCGTGCAGGAAGATCCGGGCCAGGTCCGGCGCGTAGTGCCACATCGCCACCGCGGCGGCCGAGCCGATGATCAGGACCGGGATCACGGCGATCACGACGACGCGGCGGGCGTCGATCAGGCCCCCGATGGCCCGGGCGCGGGAAATCCACCGGGTCAGCCCCGTGTCCGCGCCGAGCTCGAAGGTGTTGGACAAGATGGTGTACAGCGCGATCAGCTCGAACAGCGCGCCCGCGCCGGCCGGTTCCAGCCACCGGCTGACCAGCACGACCAGCCCGAAGCTCAGCACCGCGCCGGTGACCATGGCCACCAGGTTGACCAGCGATCCGCGGGCCACCAGGGCCGCCTCTGACGAGACCCGCGCTGGCGGCGCCGCGGCCTCGCCTGTCACCGGGCAACCACCGCGGGCACCGGCGGCGGGCTGAGGTCGGCAGCGGCAGCCGGGGTGCTCGCCGGACGCCCGCAGCGGCGGTAGGCCAGGGCCGTGGCCGCCATCACCACCTGCAGCTCGGCGGGCAGCCAGCCGTACACAGTGATCTGGGCCAGGCCGACCAGGGGGACGGTGTGCAGCCAGAGTCCGGCCGTGCCGCGCGCGCGGCGCGTCTGCCACAGCATGGCCAGGAACGTGCCGATGAACAGCGCGGTGGCCGGGTAGCCATCGGAGTACAGGATCATCCACAGCTGGCCCTGGGTGCCGATGGGCGGCGTGCCGCCCTGGCCGGTCACCGCCTGGGGCTCGCCGTAGCCGAAGATCGGCGACATGTTGGCGCCCGCGATCGCCTGGGCCTCGACGCTGGCCCGGGTGGCGTTGCTGCGGCCGTGCGTGCTGGACAGGTTGGCGCTGACCAGATGACCCAGCGGCGTCAGGAGCACGACGACGCCCACCAGCGCGATCAGGCTCAGCAGGGACACCAGCGCGCCCAGGCGGCCCCGCATGGCCAGGCGGATGGCCACGTACAGCAGGCCGACGCCGAGGCTCAGGAACATGCCGCGGTTCAGCGAGACGACCATCGGCACCAGCGAGGCGATCAAGAAGCCGGCGACCACCTTGCGGCGGGGCCCCGGTCCGGCGGCGGCCAGGGCGGCGAGGCCCACCGGGGTCAGCACCGCGATGTTGCCGCCCCAGTTGTTGGTGTAGGGGAAGGGGGCCGCCGGGCGCGGGACCGGAAATCCGAGAAAGTTCTCGACCTCCGCGAACACCGGATGGACCAGCTCCAGGACGAAGGGCTGGTTGCGCAGTCCGTGCGGCAGCAGGTGCTCCAGCGGCGGCGTGAACGTGTGGGCGCCCACCACCAGGCCCGCATAGCCGCCGATCACCACGATCATCCAGAAGACGGTGAGGATGCGCAGCGCCTTGACGTCCATCCGGCCCGAGCGCGGCAGGTTGTACATGTACAGGAACAGGACCCCGGCGCCGGCGTAGAGGGTTAGCCGGTAGCTGAAGGTCATGATCTTCGTGCCGCTGGTCAACTGCAGGCCCGACAGCAGCACCCAGCTGACGAAGGCCAGCCAGAGGGCGAAGGCAACCGGGGCACGGGTCCGTTCCCGCCAGATCAGGGCCACGACCATGAAGATGGGCACGATGGACCAGATGAAGGCGCTGAGGCCGAGCGCCCACCAGACCGGGAACAAGACGAACAAGACGACGAGCGGCCAGGTAACCGGAAGCCGCACGCCGCCGCTTCGTAGCCGGCCACGGGCTACCCGGCCGCCGAGCAATCCGGCGGGTGCCGCTCCCGGCTGACCGAGGCCCTGACGGTCCTCCTGGAGCGGCGTGCTCACGATGACCGCTTCGCGGGTCCGCCCGAGGGAGTGCCGCCGGGAACCGCGGGGAACGGCCGGGTCACCGGCGGCGCGGGCCTGGCCGCCTGCGCGCTGCCGGTGCGGTCCGTGCTCGCCGGGGCGGGGCTGATCACCGGGCTCTGCTCGGGGGACCGCTGCTGCCTGTGCCGGCCGACCTTGCTGCGGCCCACGAAGACGCCGCCGATGACCACCGCGCCGACCTGGTCCAGGCTGTGCCGCACGCCCTCGACGGCCCGGCCCCGGGTGCGCGCCTCACTGGCCAGCACGATCACCCCATCGACGTGCGACCCGAGCGCGAAGGCGTCGGAGACGGTCGCGGGCGGGGCGTCCAGCAGCACGAAATCGTAGTTGACGCGCTGGCTTTGCAGCAGGTCGCGGATGCCGCTGGAGTGCACGATCGACAGGGTGTTGGCCAGCTGGTGCCCGCTCGGCAGGACCGCGAGCCGCTTGACGATAGTCGCCGGCAGCGGAGTCCCGGACGCCTGCTTGGGGTGGTGCGTCACCACCTCGGGGTCACCTCCCCCGGCCAGCAGGTCCGTGAGCCCGTTGTTGTTCGGCACGTCGAAGATCTGCGGCAGGACCGAGCCGCGCACGTCGGAAGCGACCAGCAGGACCCGCCGGCCCGACTCGGCCAGCGCTACCCCGAGCTCGGCGGCCACGCGGCCGGAGGAGACGCCCGCGTCGGTCGAGACCACGAGAAAGGTGTGCAGGTTCCCGCGGGCGGCCGCGGCCACCACGGTTGCCCGCAGCACCCTTACGGCGTCCGCGGCCCGGCTGTTGGGGCTCTCGGCGGTGGCGATCGCCGGCGCCTGGCGCTTGACGCCGTTCCGGCCCACGACGGACACGTGCTCCGCGGGCGGCAGCACCGCCAGGGTGGCCGCCCCCAGCCTGCGCTCGAGCTGCGCGACGTCCCGCACCCGGTCGTCGAACACGTCGCGCGCGAACGCCAGGATCAGCCCGATCAGCAAGCCGATCAGCAAGCCGAGGGCCAGGAGGGTGGAGTGGCCGAGCCCGGACGGCTTGGTCGGAATCGCGGCGTAGATGGGCTTGCCGCCGCTGTCGTCGTAGGTGGCGAGCGTGGCGAGCTGAGTGTCCGCCACGCCGGCCTGGCTGGTGAGCTCGTTGAGCCGGATCGTCAGCGTCTGGTGCGCGGAGGACGTCGCCGACGACCGGCTGAGCTGGCCGGCCACCTGCCCGATCTGCGCGCGCAGCGATGCCACCTGGGCTTTGAGGGTCCCCTCCAGCGTCGCGAGCTGGCCGGCCAGCTGACTGTGCCGGAAGGACAGGTAGGCCTTGGCGAACGCGTTGGCCCCGGCCTGTGCGAGTCGCGGGCTCGATGCCTTCCAGGCGATCTGCAGGACATTAGAGGTGGTCAGCGTGCTGGCCGGGACCGTGACCGTCAGCCGCTTGGCCGCCGTGGTCTGCAGCACGGCCGGCTGGACGCCCAGGTACTGCGCGGCCTGCGTGATCACCGGAGCCGACTGGGCGATGGCCTGCTCGGTGCTCATGTTGACCTGCTGCTGGCTGGCCTGGGTCGACTGGCCCAGCGGGCCTTCGGCGGTCACCACGACCTGCGAGGTAGCCGCGTAGCTCGGAGCGGCGTTGTAGGCATACGCGGCCCCGCCCAGGCCGCCGATCAGGGTGACGACCACGACGAGCACCCAGCGGCGGCGGACGACCAGCCAATAGTCGCGCAGGTCGATAGAGCGCGGCTCAGCCGCGAAATCTTCCTGCTCCGGCACCTGTCGTGGCATGAGAACGTCCTCCGTTACGGCACTCGAGGGTCAGCGGCCTTCAAGCGCCTGCTTCCTAGTTAGCGGGGTGAGCGGGGTGAGCGGGTTCAGCGGGGTGAGCAGTGAAGTAGGGGTCGCGCGCGAGAGCGCGGAATGCGGCCAGGGCCGAAGACGACGACGTCACCTTCCAGTCGAACTGATAACCGAAATTCTCGTGGATAGAGTTAAAGTAGACAACGGCCTTGATCCGCGGGAACTGCGTCCGCAGCTCCTTTCCGGCCTGCCGGAGCCAGGCCGCCTTCGCGTCCGGCCTGCCCTCGACGGCCCCGAACTCCCCGATGAGCAGGGGCTTAGCCGCATGCTCGGCCCACCGGTAGAAGGCCGAGAAGATGTCGGAGAAGCTTCGCCAGGCCACGCCCGGCAGCCTGGGGGCCCAGTTATATCCGTCCGCACCTATCCAGTTTACGTAGGCATCTCCGGGATAGAACCGCTGTGCGAATCCTGTCGCAAAACCGACACCTGACGGATTCCACACCCAGTGCACGTTTGCCGCCCCGGCGCTGGCGAAGATTTCGTGCAGATGCCGCCACGCCGCGACGAACTGGGCCGGCGAGCCGGCGAGCCTGGCCTCATAGCCGTTGTTCATCTCCGGGAAGTAACGCAGCAGGACCGGCCCGGGCAGCGACTTCAGGGCCAGGGCCTGGGCGCGTACCCAGCTGTCGGAGGTGCCCGCCAGCAGCCGGGCCGAGCTCTCGCCGGTCCAGGAAATCATCGGGATCCGGCCGCCGCGCAGGTCCCAGCGCGCGAGCGCGACCGGCATCGGCTCGTTCCAGGACAGGTACAGGCTGCTAATAGCGAGCTTGCGGCCAATGGCGTGCTCAAAGGCGACGATCCCCGCTTCCTGGCCGCTGTCGGTAAACCCGCTCGTCGGCTTGACCCAGGCTCCGAGCAGGATTCCCGCCGCCGGGATCAGGGCGTCCGGCTGCAGCGGCGGCAGTGGCCCCGTCGGCGGCCGGTAGGCGGCCGACGGCTGCTGCTGGCCCGGCCGGGCCAGCAGCAGCACGGCCAGCGCCGTCACGGCCGCGACGATCACGGCCGTGACGGCGAGCACGCGCCACCGCGACGCATGCGAACTCAGGCACACCTGCTTCCTGGCTTCAACCGGATCTCCGTTTAGCCGCCCTGCTGCAGCCCGGCCGCGTAGTGAGCGCCGATCTGGGCGGCCGACAGAGCCGTCGGGTACACGGCCACGTCAGCCATGGTCCCGTTGAAGTAGTAGCTGGCCGGCTGCGTGGTGCCCTGGCTGTTGGAGCCCCACGGGTCGAGGTTCCAGCCGTTCAGGTTGTCACCGCCGACTCGCCAGTAACCGCTGTAGCTCTGCGCCGAGCTCGTGGACGTCGTGCCGATGAGCTGGCCGTCGACGTACAGCGTCTCATTCGGGCCAGAGGTCTTGGTCGCGTCATAGGTCGCGACCACGTAGTGCCACTGGCCGTCGTTGTAGACGTTCGGCGTCTCGATGACCGAGGCAAAGCCGTTCCAGACCCCGAACACCAGCTGGCCGTCGTTCATCATGTAGATGTGACGGTCGTAGCTGCCGCTCATGCCGGTCTGGTTCCCGCCGAACCCGATGAGCTTGCCTCCGGTGTTCGCCGAGGTCTTGAACCAGCCCTCGACCGAGAACGTCTGCGGGCCGGCCACCGCGTTCTGCGCGGTCACCAGGCCTGACTGGCCGTCAAACCCGGTCGCCGTGCTGCCCGTGAACGGTCCCTGGGCACCCTGGGTGGTGCCGGGCTGGTAGCTGCCGTTGAATCCGTGCGACGAGGCATCGGCGGCCGTGCCCGAGGTGTCGTTGAGCGGCCAGAGGAACGACGGGCTGTCACCCAGGACGGTCTGCTGGTAACTCTGCGCGGGACTGGTCGAGGCCACGGTCACCGAGGCCGATGAGGGCGATCTGCCCGACAGGTGGGTCCCGTCGGTGGCCGCGTAGGTGTAGGTGTGCGTGGAGCCGGGCACCAGGCCGGTGTCCTGGTAGCTCAGTACCGGCAGCGCCCACGGCCAGGAGGTGGCCGTCAGCGTGGCGATCGCGGTCTTCCCGCCGTCGCGGAAGATCTGGTAGTTGAGCGTGCCGATGTCCATGCTGCTGACGGCCGGGAACCTGACCGTGTCCACGCCCGAGGACGTGCTGGTCACGGTCGGCGCAGTGGCCGGGTTGGACGGGTAGACCGAGTTCGGCAGGGTCGGGAAGATGGCGAAGCCCTGCTGCGGCTTGCTGTTCACGTTCTGGAAGTCCCCGCCGACGAAGAGCTGGTTGCCGTCGGTGGCCATCGCGCGCGGGCCCAGCGTGGTCCCGTCGGTGGTCGGCGTCCAGTGCCCGATCGAGCCGTCGACCAGCGACTGGTCGAGCAGGTGATGGGTCACCCAGCCGCCGGAGTTGTTGTTGACCTGCGGGAAGCCGCCCGGCGCGTAAGCGCAGTCGTGTGCGTGCGAGCCCTTGAACAGGTAGCCGTGCACCACGGCGATCGACTGGGTCGCGCCCAGGCAGTCGTTCTGCCAGGCCAGCGTGTCGTTGATGCTGCCGCCGCTGTTGTTGAGGTTGACGGCGAAGTCGCCGTCAAAGCAGCCGCCGCCCGTGCCCTCGGAACTGATGTAGGCGGTGCTGCCGCTGATGACGATGTCCTTGACTGCCGGCGGGTTGCAGCTGCCAGTGGCCGGGACGATGTTCGCGCTCCAGGGCTCGTTGGTCGTGCCCGCGGTCGGGTCGACCGCCCCCGCGGCTATCTCCGAGGCACCGTTGAGGTTCTGGAAGTAGCCGCCGATGAGAACCTGGGAGGCATCCGGCGTCTCGGCGATCGTGGTCACCGCGTTGTCGAGGACCGGGGCCCAGGGCAGCAGGCTGCCCGAGGCATCCACCGCGCCGGCGTAGGTGCGCGTCTGCAGTCCCGCGCCCAGGCCGGGCGTGCCCAGCTCGTTGAAGCCCCCGCCGATGTAGACGGCCGAGCCGCTGGGACTCGTGGCGATGGCGTTCACCTTCCCGTACGCCGAGGGTGCCCAGCTGGTCAGCGCGCCATTGCTGGTGTTCAGGGCAACCAGGTTGTCCCGGTAAGAGCCGTTGACGTGGTTGAACAGGCCGCCCGCGTAGAGCGTCTTGCCGTCCGGCGAGACCGCCAGCGCGTACACCGCCGCCGATGACGTTCCCGTGATCACCGGATTGAAGGTGGTGATGAGCGCGCCGGTGGTGGAGTTGAAGGCGGCCAGGAAGGTGCGCCCGACCTCTCCGGTGGTGGAGCCCGCCGGCTGACCCGGCGGCCGCACGTTAGTGAACTGGCCGCCGACGTAGACGACGCCGTTGCCGTAGGCCACCGTCCAGACCGTGTTGTCGGTCTGCCACGACGACAGGGCGGTCGCGCTGACGTTCCCGTCCGCCGCCCCGACTGGCAGGCTGGGCGGCGTCTGCACGGCGGACCGCACGGCGACCGCCGTGGTGTCCGCTGACGCCTGCAGCGCCGGCATGGTGATCGTCGCGACGGCAAGCGCCACGGCGGTCCCCCCGAAAAGGGCTCTTAGCTTCATTCCTGCTCCTCGTTAGGCAGTCCAGCGAGGCCGACCCGCACTGGCAGATGCTCCTGCCAGCTCGTACTCGCTTCCGGGGTAAGTCCCGGCGACATGTTTCCGGGAGCGGCAGGAGCGCCGCTGCCGGTGACGGGGCGACGGCGGTTGAGCCGGCCTCGGTTGATGAGCGACAGTCGCCGACGAGGCTGGCTGACCAGCTCGTCGACAAGCTCGGCGACCCGCGTGACCGCCGCGTTCAGGTCGGTCTCGGGAATGCGGGCGCGGAACCGCGAGGGGTCTCGCGCTGCCTCGTCCAGGAACGCGGCGAAATCGGCCGCCGTCTGCGCCAGCCGGACCCGGCCCAGTTCGGCGACCTTGCGGCAGAAGTCGACCTGGTGGTCATCCACGTGCTCGCCCAGCTGAGGCAGGCGCGGCACCACCACCGGCAGCCGGCCCCGGCTCCAGGCGTCGGCGATGGATGCCGGGCCCCCGTGGCAGACGATGACGTCCGCCGCGTTCAGCAGCTCATCTAGGCGACCGACCGGAAGGAACGACGACGACTGGCACGCTGGGACGACCGAGGCGGCGCCCGTCTGCACGAAGACCTCGCCGGCCAGCTCCGGGTGCCGCTCGAGCCAGTTGTTCACCCAGCCGATGAGGCGGTCGAACGGATGATGATCAGTCCCGACCGTCACGACAATCCGCGCCGTGACTGGCGCCTGCCGCGCAGCGGCAGGCGCGATCAGAGCAGACACCCGATCACCTCGCCCCGCGGGTAATTGCTGGCCTGCTCCGGCCACTGCAGCAGGAACAGGTCGGCGAGCGGGTAGCACAGCCTGCCGGTCACGGTCGGACGGGAGATCCGGTCGTAGACCTCGAGGTAGACCGTCCGGACTCCGAGCGCCCTGGCCACCAGGAAGAAGGGGAACGCGACTCCGGCACCGTCGGAGATCACCACGTCAGGTCGCTGCTCGCGGATGACCCGGACGGCCAGGCGCAGGTTCCTGATGGCATTGGGAACGTTGCGGGTCGTGGGGGCGTAGGCCGGGACGACGGTCTCGCCTTCGAGCAGGGACTCGGTCTGCGGATCGGCGAAGGTGACCCAGCTCCGCTCGTGCTGCTGCCACCAGGCGCGGAGCCGATAGAGCTGCGCCAGGTGGCCGCCCGATGAGCAGGCCAGCAGAATCCTCATGCCACCCTCCCGGCCAGGCCGGCCAGGCCGCGATCCGGGGCGAGCGCCCGGTCCAGTACCTGCTCGACGACGGGATAGAAGCGCTCGTCGATGTCACCGGCGCTGCTGCGCGCCTCCTCGTGCCGCAGGAACAGCTCGACCAGGTGCAGGGTCGCCATCAGCCCGCAGGCGCTGGCCGGCAGGCCGAGCTCGGCCAGGGTCGGGGCAGCGGTGCGGACCGCGTACGGCACCGCCTGCTCCAGCGGGTATCGCCAGGCGACGAACGCGACCTGGAAGTGAAAGTGCAGGACGTCGAAGCCCAGCGGCGCGTCCGGCGCGCTGCTCTCCCAGTCCCAGGCGTAGAGCCGCGGGCCGATCCGGGCCAGGTTCCAGGGCACCAGGTCCCCGTGCCAGGTCCCGAACTCCAGCCGCACCCGGCCGAAGGCGTCCTCCAGCCGCTCGGCCGCTCGCGACAGCACCGCGGCAGCCTCCGGGTCGGTCACCGCGGACTGGATCCTGGCCCGCACGCCCCGCCACCACGGGCTCGCGGCAAGCTCGCCAGCGAAAGGCGGGGAGAGCCGGCTGATCTCCCGGAGCGACTGTGCATCGGGCGCCCGCGCACCGGGTCCCAGCCCGCGGACCCGTCGCGGCAGCGGCGCGGTGATGAGCAGGTCGAGGCCGCGCCACTGCGAACGGCCCAGCAGCCGCGGTACGCCGATCCGCATTGGATGATCAGCACAGGCCCGCAGGGCGTCGGCTTCCCGGCCGACAGCGTCCCGGGTCCAGTCATTCCAGCCGACCTTGATGTAGCCCAGCGGCGTCCCGCGGGTGGTGAAGACCTGGAGAACCGGCTTGCGGTAGGGGCCGCCACCACCCCCGATCGCCACCACGACCGGCCCGGCGCCGAACACCTCGCGCAGGTGCTCGCCGAGCAGGCCAGCCGACAGGTCAGCCGCCGTCGCGCCGGAGGCGACGCCGATGTCGATCTTGTCGCGCAGCAGCGGCTGGGCAAGCCCGGCGCGCAGTCCGAGGCCCAGTGCCCGGCGGGCGAGCCGCTTGCGGGCCGGCCGGAGGGCGTTATACGAGGTCAAGGCCGAGGCCGCGCCGCGCAGGGCGCCGAGGGAGACCAGGAAGCTGCGAGCGCCGGACGACAGCACGGCCAGCTGCTCGGCGCGGTCATAGCCAGCCGGCAGCTGCCCCGCGGCGGCCCAGGTCACCGCCGACGCTCCCGTGAACAAGAGGTCGAGTAGCCAGGCATGAGCCGGCGGCACCGGCGACGTCCGGGATCGCTGCACGGGCCACCCCTCCTCATAAACCCGACATTACTGGTTAAATAGGTCGAACAGCTGAGGCGGGCAGAGCCGCCGACTTAGACATGACGCTTAACCCAGTGAGTTAGTTCACATGAAATTAGGCTCTGGTCCGCCATCAGCGGGTACAGCCCCCAGGCCAGCTCATGCGGACATAGATCCCCCGTACCAGGAATTAGCCTAGTTTCGCCAGGCTGGCCGCGCACGAAGTTCGGCGAAGATCGCCACCGCCAGGCGCGCCGGCCGGCCCCCGGCCGCCGGCCGCCTCCCGCTCCCGGCCCCCCGCGCACCCTCCCGCGCACCCCCGCCGCGCAGGCGATAGCGCAAAGCGCTGATATGCTACGGTTCCGGCTCGGTCAGTCAGCTATCGCTGCTAGTGGGCACTGCTTCTCAGCCCGGCCCTGCTCGTCAGCCAAATCGCCGGAGGGCCCATGAGCGCGCTCAAAAAGCTCAGAGGCCAGTTCGTGGAAGGCCCGGATTCGCTAGGAGAGCGTTACCGCGCCCGACGAGGCAGTTGCTGCGGGAAAGCTTTGCCGACATCGAGTCCATGTCGGTGATTGACCTCGACGGCAGGGTCGGCATGTGGCTGCGGGCTCCTTTCCGCCCGGCCACCATACACATCGTGAACCTCAGGCGCCCCCGACCGAGGTCCCGCCCTGGATGCGAGTCGATCAGGGCGACGCGTGCGCGCTCAGCGACGAGATAGCCGGAAGCAAGTACGACCTCGTGTTCTCGAATTCCCTCCTGGAGCACGTCGGCGGCCACGCCCAGCGGGCCCGGTTCGCGGATAACGTGCACGCCCTGTCGGCGCGCCATTGGATACAGACCCCCTATCGCTATTTCCCTGTCGAGCCACACTGGCTTTTCCCTGGCTTTCAGTTCCTGCTGCTGAGCGCGCGGGCGGAGATCTCGCGCAAGTGGCCGCTGGTGCACTTTCCGCCCGAAAGCCGCGCCGCGAACGTCCGCCGGGTGATGGAAGTCGAGCTCCTCAGCCGCACGGAGATGCAGTCTTACTTCCCGGACTCCACGCTGCTGCCCGAGAAGACGATGGGCCTGACGAAGTCGCTCATCGCCCTCAAGACGAGCTACCGGCCGGGCTCCGAGGGCAACCGCGCGGCGCGATGGACTTCGGCGCGCCGCGGCTCCGGTCCCGGCGTTCGCGCCGATCACACGCCGATCACACGCCGATCACGCCGCCCTCCGCGACCATGCGCAGCCACGTGAGCTGCTAAGGGCCGCCAGCGAAGATCATCTTCGCGGAACTGACGCGCGACTGAATTGCCGCCTTCTGCTGGGATTTTGTCGTTCCCGCTGCCGACAGACTCCGTTTCCGTTATTGTCCAGTGCTGTTACGCCGCCGCTGCCCGCCCCGCCCGGGTCAGGCAGCAACCCGCCTAATCCCTGTACGGCCAGGGAGCCGGGGACCCAGGTCCCATGGGGTGAATCGGCTTGCGCCGCCAACGACGGCAGGCGCTCGCTGTATGGCTACTCCGGCCAGAACCCGTCAGCTAACCCGGCAGGCGGCCGAGGAGAGGAGTTCTATGCCCCGCAGCCGGCATGCGCCCAAACACTCCGGCAAGTCATCGGCGCTTCGCGTCCCGACTGAGCCACCGAAGCGCCGGAGAGCCAGATATCAGTGGACCGCCGTCACCGCGGCCGTCGCTCTCCTGGCGGGCGCGGGAGCGGCCATCCACGCGGCCGCCGGCCACGTGCACACCGCGGCCTTCTCCGCCGCGAACTGCGCCGCGGCCCCCAAGCTAGCGGCGAACAGTTCCGCTGCGGCAGGCGGCACGCCACTCGGGGTCAACGCCACCAGCACAGGTCAGCTGGCGGGCGCCACCTCGGAGTTCGGGCACCTGTCCGCTATCCGGGTTTACTACACCGGGCTTCCCGATCCCAACGCCTGGAGCTCGGGCGCGCCGGGGGTCAACAAGTCAGTTGTCGTGGTCAGCTTCAGGGTGCCGCCGGCGACCATTCTGTCGGGTGCCGACGACGGCGCGCTCGCGCATTTCTTCGACACCGCCCCGACCGGGCACCCGATCTACTACTCGTACTATCACGAGCCCGAGCCCTTCATCACTGACGGCTCGTTCACGCTGGCTCAGTACAAGGCCGCCTGGACCCATATCGTGGCGATCGCCGACGCGGCGCATAATCCTGACCTCCGGTCCACCCTGATCCTGATGTCGTGGGATCTCGACCCGGCGTCCGGCTTCAACTTCCGCGACTTCCTGCCGGCGGGCCATGTCATCAGCACCATGGGCTGGGACGCTTACCCGGCGGGCACCGTGCACAACTCCAACCCGCAGCTGACCTCCCCGGCCGACTTCATGGGGCCGGAGATAGCCGCGTCGAAGAGCGTGGGCCTGCCGTACGGTTTCGCCGAATTCGCCCTGGGCACGCCGAACGGGCGCCCCGGCTGGCTGGCCGGGGTGGCCAACTACCTGCAGAGTAGCGGTGCCCTGTTCGGCACCCTGTTCAACTCCGTGGGATTCCCCTGGATGGAGCTGAACGACTCTCCCTCTATCCAGGCCTGGCGCGACGCCGTGGCCCGGTCCGACTCGGCCACGCCCAACCCGCCCGCGCCCGTTCCGGTCGGCGCTCCGTCGCCGGCCCCCACGCGGTCGAATCCGGCACCCAACCCGACTCCGACGCCCACTCAGACCGCGTCCGCGGCTCCCGGTCCCACGGTGCTGCCGGCCGCGCCGCTGATCACCGTGCCGGCCGTCAGCCCCACGGCGTTCGCGCCCACCGGCGCCAACCATGTCCGGATCATGTTCAAGCTCAGCCAGCCCGCTCACATCGGGATCTGCGTGATGAGCAGCCGGGGCACGGTGCTGCGGGAACTCGACCCACCCGCTCAGTCGGCCGGATGGTCCTCCACCTGGTACTTCGGCCATGACAAGGCCGGAAACCTGCTGCCCGCCGGGAACTACCCGGTGCTGATCGTGGCCAGCAACGCCGCGGGGACCGCTACCGCGGACACACAGCTGACGGTAACTAGTCAGTAACTAGGGCTCAGTAACTAACGCAACGGCCCCGGTCACCGCAAGCCTGCGGGACCGGGGGCCGCCTGCGTTACGCGCCTAACTGGGCTTGCGGGCTTCCATGTAGAGGGTCTGGTCGCGGCGGCGCTCGGTGTCGGGGGCCTGGTCGAGGTCGGTGTCGCCGTACTCGCGTTCCTGCGGGTCGGGGAACCCGCTGGCCCGGAAGAACAGGGCCAGGGTCTCGGTGTCGAACATGGCGGTGTGCCGGTGCCAGTAGAACAGCTCCTGGACCGCCAGCAGCGCGGTGGGACGGTCGGGGTGCCGGGCCTCCAGGTACTCGCGGTCACCGGCGTAGGAGCGGACCAGCTTGCCGGCGTCGGGCACGCCCACCCGCAGGATCCCGCCCGGGGCCAGCACCCGGTAGCACTCGCCCATGAACGCATCCCCGGCCTGCAGCGGCAGGTGCTCCAGCAGGTGCTCATGGAAGACCGCCGCGACCGACCCGGACGCGAACGGCAGCGGGCTGGCCAGGTTCCAGGCCACGTCGACCGGGTCGCCGAGCAGGTCGATGTTCACCCACCCGGCCTTGCGCTCCCCGCCGCAGCCCAGGTGCAGCCGCAGCCCGCCCCGCCCGGCCAGCGCCGCCGCCTTCCGCCGCTCCCGGCTCCGCACCGCGTCGGTCAGGATCATCCGCCCCGTCCCGCGATAGCGCACCGGGACCAGGTTCTTCAGCACCACCCGGGCACCGGAGTCCGTCGCCTTAGTCAGTCGCAGCCGCTGCTGCCGCGCCCGCGACTCATCAAAGTAAGCATCCAGCAACTCCCGCGAGTCACCCATGTCTATATGCACCTCAATTAATAAGCACCCCGGCCGTAAGCGACCGCTGAGCAGGTTTTCCACAGTATCTGCAGGTCGAGCACGAACGACCAGTTCTCCACGTAGCGCAGGTCCAGCCGGACGGACTCCTCCCAGGAGAGGTTGGACCGGCCGCTCACCTGCCACAGGCCAGTCAGGCCGGGCTTGACCGCCAGCCGGCGGCGGACATGATCGCCGTACCGGGCTGCTTCCTCGGGCAGCGCGGGCCGCGGGCCGACGAGGGACATGTCACCGCGCAGCACATTGATCAGCTGCGGCAGCTCATCCAGCGACCAGCGGCGCAGCCGCGCGCCGACGGGGGTGACCCGAGGGTCGCGACGGATCTTGAACAGCACGGCGTCGGTCTCGTTGAGTGCCGTCAGCTCCGCCTTCCGCGCCTCGGCGTCGGTGACCATCGTGCGGAACTTGTACAGGGTGAAGGCCCGGCCATCGCGACCCACCCGGGTCTGCCGGAACAGGGCCGGCCCGTGATCGGACAGCCGGATGGTCATCGCCACGACGACCAGCAGCGGACTGAGCAGCAGCAGGGCCGACACGGCGCAGGTCCGGTCAAACGCCGCCTTGATGATCTGCCGGGCGCCGGTGAACTCCGGATGGTCCATGTGCAGCAGGGGCAGTCCGGCGACCGGCCGGATCGTCGTGCGGGGCCCGGCGACATCCAGCAGGGCCGGCGCGACACACAGGTCGGTATCGGTCTTCTCCAGTTCCCAGGCGAGCTCGCGCAGCCGCAAGCCGCTCATCTCCGGGCAGGCCAGCACGGCAACGGTGTCGGCGTCGTACCGCTCCACGACATCGGGCACGTCGTCCAGCCCGTGCAGGACCGGTATCCCGGCGATATCGGCGGGATGGACCGGGCCGGCCACGCAGGCCGCCACCACCGAGAGACCGTGATAGGTCTCGCGGTTCAGCAGGGCCACGAGGTCGGCCGCGACCTGCGCGTGCCCGACCAGGACGACCTTGCGCATGCAGCTGCCCAGCCGCCGCAGCTTGTGCAGCCGCTTGCGCAAGGTGAACCGGCCGAGCACGTCGAACACGGTGACCGAGGGCAGGGCGATGAGGACGTAGCCGCGGGCCACATCGGTCTTGGTCGCGTAGGCCAGGATGGCCACGCCCCCGGTCAGGCAGACCCCGGCCTGGAGGACCCGGCGGAATTCATCGGGCCCCACGCCGATGAAGCGCGCGTCGTACCCGCCGGCCAGCCTGACCGCCAGCAGCCAGAGCACCGGCAGGATCAGGCTGAACAGAAGGTACGGCCCGGCATGCCGGCTGGCGGTAGCGTCAAACCGGATCTGGAAGGCCAGCAGTCCTGCCGCCAGGCCGCAGATGGCATCGGCGGAGATGACCTGACGGAGGTACCCGTTCGTCCACGAGGCGGAGTTCTGGCCCGCCAGGCGCGCGACGACCCGGTCGGTGCGCCACCTCCCGGAGAGTGCCGTGTTTCCCGCCACCGCGCTCCTTCTCCACCGATCGACCCCAGCCCCGTACTTGGCCGTCCTTCGTTGGTGCGGCATTCGCCCGGCGTTTTTGACCCGTTTACTGCGTGCTAGCTAGACGCGCCACCAAAACGGGAGGTTGACAGCTATTCACGACTAGCATGAACTTTTTGGCCAGATCCGGAGCATTGCGATCCTCTAGCGGGACAACGCGTTCGCATAGTGGGCCGCGACCTGGGCCGGGGACAGGACCGAGGGATAGACCGCGACATCGCCGATGGACCCGCCGAAGTAGTAGCTGTTCGGCTCGGTGGTGCGCTGGCTGTTGCTGCCCCAGTAGTCGAGGTTCCAGCCGTTGAGGTTGTCGCCGCCGACCCGCCAGTAGCCCGCGTACGACGAGGACGCCCCGGTGGCCCGGGCGGCGATCCGCTGGCCGTCGACGTACAGCGTCATGTTCGACGGTCCGCCGGCTGAGCTGAACGTCGCCACCACGTAGTGCCACCGGCCGTCGTTGTAGACGTTCGGCGTCAGGATGGCCTGTCGCTGCGGGGTGAGCATGCCGAACACCAGCTGGCCGTCGTTCATCAGGTAGATCTGGCGGTCGTAGCTGGAGCTCCGGCCGGTCTGCCTGCTGCCGAACCCGACGATCTTGCCCCCGGTCTTGGTGGTGGTCTTGAACCAGGCCTCGATGGAGAAGGCCTTCGGAGCGGCCACCCGGCTGGCCGACGTGACCAGGCCCCGCACGCCGTTGAAGGCGGTAGCGGTGTTCGGAGTCCCGGCGATCGGGCCCGCCGCCCGCTTGGTGGTGCCCCGCTCGTAGATGCCAGTGAAGTGGTGCGGTGACGAGTCACCCGCCACGCGGCCAGCCCGCTCGTCGAGCAGCCAGAGGAAGCTCGGATTGCCGTCCAGGACCTTCGTCCGGTAACTGAGCACCGGGCTCCTGCGGGCGACGGTGACCGGCGTCGACGCCGACGACTTCCCCGACGTGCGGGTACCCGTGCTGACCGTCACCGAGAACGTGTAGGCCGATCCCGGCCGCAGGCCGGCGGCGCGATAGTGCAGGACGGGGAGCGCCCAGGGCCAGGACGTCGCCGTGATCTGGCCGATCGGGGCGCGCTGCCCGCTGCGGTAGACCGAGTAGGTCAGCGTCCCGACATCGGAGGTGCTGGCGCCGGTGAAGGTCACCAGGGCCACGCCCCTGGCCGGGCTGGTGGCGGCCGGGGCGGCCGGCCGGACCGGCGTGATGGTGTCGGGACCGGCCGCGAAGCGCACGAAGCCCTGCTGGCCCCGCCCGTTCACCGTGGTGAAGTCCCCGCCGAGGAACAGCTGGTGGCCGTCGGAGGCCATCACGCGCGGGCCGAGCACGGTGGCGTTGGTGTTCGGCGTCCAGTGCCCGAGCGTGCCGTCGCCCAGCGACTGGCTGAGCAGGTGGCGGGTCACGTAGGGGCCGGCGGTCTCGGGGTTCTGCGGGAAGCCGCCCGGCGCGAACGCGCAATCGTGCGCGTGCGAGCCCTTGAACAGGGTGCCGTCGACGACGGCCAGCGACTGGGTCGCGCCGAGGCAGTCACTCTGCCAGGCCAGGGTGTCGCGGGGGCTGCTCCCGGTGCCGAGCCTGACCGCGAAGTCACCGTCAAAGCAGCCGGCGCCCGTCCCCTCCGCACCTAGGTAGGCCGTAGCGCCGCTGATGACGATGGTCTTGACGGCTGAGGTACAGGTGCCCGGGTTAAAGGGAACGATGTTCGCCGCCCAGCGCTCGGTCGTCCTCCCGGCTGCCGCGTCGACGGCGCCCGCGGCGTTCTGGGTCGCGCCGTTGATGGTCTGGAAGTAGCCGCCGATGAGGACCTGGGCGTTGCCAGGAGCCACCGCGATGGAGGTCACCGCGTCGTTGAGGACCGGAGCCCAGGGCAGCGCCCTGCCGCGGAGGCCGACGGCGCCGGCATAGGTCCGGGTCTGGCCGGCGAGCTGGTTGAAGCTGCCGCCGAGGTAGATTTCCGTGCCCCGGGAATTCAGCGCGATCGCGTTCACCTTCCCGAACGCCGTCGGCGCCCAGCCGGTCAGGGCCCCGTTCGACGTGCTGAAGGCGGCCAGGTTGTCCCGGAAGGTCCCGTCGGCATGGTTGAACAGGCCGCCCACGTAGAGGGTCTTGCCATCGGGGGACACCGCCAGCGCCGTCACCTCGGACCCGGACGCGCCCGAGATCGTCGGGTGAAAGGACCTGATCAGGGCGCCGGTGGCGGAGCTGAAGGCGGCCACGAAGGTGCGCCCCGTCTCCCCGTGACCCGGCCGGGCCCCCGGCGGCCGCACCGAGCTGAACTGGCCGCCGACGTACACCGTGCCCCGGGAGTAGGCAATGGCCCAGACCGTGCCGTTCGTCTGCCAGGACGCCGCTGCGGTCGCGCTGACGTAGGGCGCGGGGCGGGCCGATTTCTGCTGGGCCGCCACGGCGCTGGGCTGACCGACCGCCGCCCACGCGCTGGGGATCTGGGCGCTCATCGTCGTGGCGGCGATCACCGCGAGCGCGGTGAATCCCTGCAGAATCCGTACGTTCATAACATCCCTCGGTCGGCAGTCCCAGCCTGCGCTGCCGCGGCTCAACACCGGAGCAGACACGGCGCAATGGTGGCCAGGTCGAACAGAATATGCCGAACCAGGCGGCTACCGGTGAGGGTCGCGCAAATCGGATGGAGTGGCGCTTCGCCACCTAGCTGCCCTGGACGCCCGCGATGGTCTCCAGCAGCAGCGCTGCAATGGGGGACGCGCAGATCAGGAGGTCGGGAAGCGACGGAGAGGGCTGGTTATAGGCCAGGGGCGAGCCGTCGATCCGGGACGTGTGCAGCCCCGCCGAACGGGCGACGGCCACTGGCGCGGCGGAGTCCCACTCGTACTGGCCTCCGCTGTGCACGTAGGCGTCGGCGTCCCCGGCGATGACCGCCGCGGCCTTGGCGCCCGCCGAGCCCAGCGGCACCAGTACCGCGCCGAGTCGCTCGGCGAGCCGCTGCACGAATTCCGGTGGCCGTGATCTGCTCACCAGCAGGCGCAGCGGATCCGCGACGGGCTGGGGGGCGATCGGCCGGGCGGTGCTCAGCAGCCGGTCCTGCGCGGGCAGGGCGACGGTCCCGGCCGTCAGCTCGCCGCGCTCCCAGAGGGCGACATGCACCGCCCAGTCGGTGCGGCCCGGCTCGCCGAACTCGCGCGTGCCGTCCAGCGGGTCAACGATCCAGACCCGGCTGGCGCAGAGCCGGACGGGATCGTCCCGGCCCTCTTCGGAGAGCACGGCATCATCGGGCCGCAGCCGCGCCAGCTCAGTGGCCAGGAATTCGTGAGACAGCCGGTCGCCCGCGTCCCGCAGCGCGGCGGGCTCGCCCCCGCGGGCTCGCAGGGTCAGCAGCCGGCGCCCTGCTTCTGCCGCCAGGCGCTCGGACAGCACATCGTCATCGGCCGCCGTGGCAGGCCCTCTCGCTGAGTGCATGGTCATCGGGTCTCGCAGGCCTGGCATTGGGCGTAGTCCGGGAGCAGCCCGGCCTGGCGCGCGGCTTCGGCGGTGGGAGCGCTGGCATCCTTGTCGGACAGGATGAACTTCATGTCCTCGGGCCAGGCGATGCCGATCTCCGGATCGAACGGGTCTACCCCGTGCTCGATCTCCGGTGCATACGGGGTGGAGCAGAAGTACATCACGGTGGCCTGCGGGCTGAGCGCCACGAAGGCGTGCCCGAGGCCCTCGGCGATGAAGACCGCCTGGCGGTTCTCGTCGTTCAGCGGGACGGCGGCCCAGCGCAGGTAGGTGGGAGACTCGATCCGCAGGTCGACCACCACATCGAGGATCGCGCCGCTGGGACAGGTCACGTACTTCGCCTGCCCCGGCGGGACCTCGGAGAAATGCACGCCGCGGAGCACGCCCTGATGTGATACCGAGCAGTTAGCCTGGGCTAGCTCAAAGCGGTAGCCCAGGTCCTCGAGCAGGTCCGCGGACCGGAACCAGGTGTGGAAGCTCCCGCGGTGGTCGGGAAAGATCCGCGGTACGGCGACAAAGGCGCCGTCGATTCCCAGTGACTGCATGCGGACAAGACTAAGGGCTTCCCTCGGCGCCGCGGGCCAGCAAGGCCTCCGCCAGGTCGGCGCCCCGGCCGACGATCTCGGGCAGCTCGGCTCGCTCGGCGGCGGAGAAATCGCGGAGCACGAAATCAGCCGGGTCCATCCGGCCGGGCGGGCGCCCGATGCCCAGGCGGAGACGGTGATAGTCCCGGCTGCCGAGCGAGGCGGTTACCGAGCGCAATCCGTTATGACCGTTATCTCCGCCACCAGCCTTGAGCCTGATGGTGCCAAACGGCAGGTCCAGCTCGTCGTGGAGGGCCAGGATGCGGCCGGGCGGGATCTTGTAGAAGCTGCGCAGCGCCGCCACCGCGCCGCCCGAGAGGTTCATGAAGCTGAGTGGCTTGGCCAGCGTCACCGGCGTGCCCGCCAGCGTTCCCGTCGCCACCTGGGCCCGCGAGCGGTCGCGCTTGAAGCTGGCCCCCATCCGCTCGGCCAGCTCGTCGGCCACCATGGACCCGGCGTTGTGGCGGTTGGCCGCGTACTGCGGGCCCGGATTGCCCAGGCCCACGATCAGCCACCGGTCTATGGCGCTCAGCCAGCCTGGCCAGCGGAGTCGCCCGGCACGGCGTCCGGCACGGCGGCGGGCGCCTCCGGCTCGGCGGCAGCGGTCTCCTCGCCCTCGGGCAGGCCCAGCTCGGCTTCCATCTGCTCGGCCGTCGGGGCCGCCGTCACGTGCAGGACCAGGATGTCCGGCTCGACGGCCAGCGTGGCGCCCTGGGGCAGCTCCAGGTCACTGGCGTGCACCGCGTCGCCGACCCGCATGCCCTCGATGCTGATCTCGATGCCCGGCGGGATGTGCGTGGCCTCGACCTCCAGCGAGATCTGCACGAGCTGCTGCTCGAGCATGCCGTCGGGGGCCAGCTCGCCCACGAGGTTGATGGGGATCTCGACGGTCACCTTCTCGCCGCTGCGGACCAGGATGAGGTCAACGTGCTCGACGGTGCCCTTGATCGGATCGCGCTGCACGGCCTTGGGCAGGGCCAGCTCGCTGCCGCCCGACAGGCCGTCCAGCCGGATCAGCACGTTGGCCGTGCGCAGGGCCAGCAGGACATCGTGGCCGGGCAGGCTGAGGTGCCGCGGGTCGCCGCCGTGTCCGTAGAGCACGGCGGGGACCTTGCCGGCGCGTCGCTCGCGCCTGGCCGGGCCCTTGCCGAATTCCGTACGCGGCTCGGCCGCGATGTGTACCTCGGGCACGGTGACAACTCCTTGTGACGACAGGGGAATGCGTGCGCAGTCTAGCCGACGTGGCCAGCGTCTGCCGACCTGGTCAGACCTGCCCGTCGAACAGGCTGGTCACCGAGCCATCGCTGAACACCTCGGTGATGGCCCGGGCGAGCAGCGGGGCGATCGACAGGACGGTGAGCTTGTCGAAGCGCTTCTCGTGGCTGATCGGCAGCGTGTTGGTGACGATCACCTCGCTGATTCGCGAGTTCTTCAGCTGGTCCACGGCGGGCCCGGACAGGACGCCGTGCGTGGCGGTCACGATGACCTGGGCCGCGCCCTGCTCGAAGAGCGTCTCGGCCGCGTTCACGATGGTGGACCCGGTGTCGATCATGTCGTCCACCAGGATGCAGGTGCGATCGGCCACCTGCCCGACCACCTCGAGCACCTTGATCTGGTTGGCCACGTCTGGATCTCGGCGCTTGTGGATGATGGCCAGCGGGCAGCCCAGCCGGTCCGTCCAGCGCTCGCAGACCCGCACCCGGCCGGCGTCGGGCGCCACCACCGTCACGTTCGACAGGTCGAGCTTGCCCTCCAGGTAGGAGGCCAGGATCGGCAGCGCGAACAAATGGTCGACCGGGCCGTCGAAGAAGCCCTGGATCTGGGCGGTATGCAGGTCGACGGCCATCAGCCGGTCGGCCCCGGCCGTCCGGAACAGGTCGGCCATCAGCCGGGCCGAGATCGGCTCCCGCCCGCGGCTCTTCTTATCCTGCCGGGCGTAGCCGAAGAACGGCGCTACCACCGTGATCCGCTTGGCCGAGGCGCGCTTGAGCGCATCGACCATGATCAGCTGCTCCATGATCCACTGGTTGATGGGAGCGGTGTGGCTTTGCAGGACGAAGGCGTCGCAGCCGCGGACCGATTCGAGGAACCGGACGAAGATCTCGCCGTTGGCGAAGTCATAGTTCCTGCTCGGCGTCGGCTCGATGCCCAGGCAGCCGGCTATCTCGGTCCCTAGCTCGGGAAAAGCACGGCCGGAGAAGAGCATCATCTTCTTCTCGCCGGAGGCGGTGATCCCGGTCATGCCTTATTCTCCCTTGCCCGACGCGACCGGGCTGCGTCCCGGCTGGCCTGACGCGACCGCCCCGCCTGCCTCCACCCGGTCGCCCGCGATCAGGTGCGCGTACGGCCCGACGACCGCGCCGGGCCCCACCACCGCGCACTCGCAGACGGACTGGATGACGGTAGCTTCCGGAGCGATAACGCAATCACGGACCAGGCACCCTGGTCCGATCCGGGCCCCCGCCCCGATCTTGGTGCCACCTTCGAGCTGGGTGGCCGGGCCGATCCGCGCCCCCGGCTCGAGCACGACGCCGACATCCACCCAGGTGCTCGCCGGGTCGACGATCGTCACGCCGGATCCCATCCACGAGCCGAGCAGCCGGTCGTTCAGCACGCGCCGGGCCCGGGCCAGCTGAGCCTGGTCGTTGACGCCCAGGATCTCGTCGAGGTCCGCGCACCAGACGGTGCCGACCGGGAGGCCGTCCCCGCGCAGGATCGACAGGACGTCGGTCAGGTACTCCTCGCCCTTGGCGTTGCCGGTGGACAGCCGGGCCACCGCCCCGGCCAGCAGGTGGCCGTCGAAGGCGTACATGCCCGTGTTGATCTCGTCGATCGCCGCCTGCTCCGCGGTGGCATCGGCCTGCTCCACGATCCCGGCGAAGTCGCCCGCCTCGTCGCGGATGATCCGCCCGTAGCCGGTCGGGTCCGCGGCCCGGGCCACGAGCGCGGTCGCGGCCGCCCCGGCCGTCTCGCGGGCGGCCACCAGGCCGGCCAGCGTCCGCCCGCGCAGCAGCGGGGTGTCGCCGTAGGTGACCACCACGGTCCCGTCCAGCGCGCCGAGCGTCTCGATGGCGATCCGCACCGCGTGACCGGTGCCGCCGCGCCGTGACTGCACGACAGCGGTCGCGTCGGGCGCGCAGCGGGCCAGGTAGTCGGCCACCGGCCCGCTGGTGTCGCCGACCACGACCACGAGCCGCTGTGGCTGGAGGTCGCGCGCCGCGGCCAGGACGTGGCCGAGCATCGTCTCGCCGCACACTTCATGCAGCACCTTGGGCGTGCTGCTCTTCATCCGCGTGCCCTCGCCGGCGGCGAGAATGATGACAGCGGCCGGACCGCTCATGCTCACTCGGCTCGGCTCCTTGACGTCGTAGTCAGTGGGTCAGTGGGCAGCGGGCTGGGGGGTCAGTGGGCTCAGCAGGCAGAATACCGCCCCGGCTCCGGCGGCCTGCGCTCCGCCGTCGGACCTGGCCGTCTGCCGCGATATGGCGCTGATGCTCCCGGGCGAGGATTCGAACCTCGGTTGTCCGGACCAAAACCGGAAGTCCTGCCGTTTGGACGACCCGGGAAGGGGAAGACGGGCTCAACTCTACCGACCGGGCAGCCGATCCGGCGCTGTGTGATCTTCACGACAATGCCAGAAAATATTCGGTTGACCCTTGCGCAACCTACGGTGCCGTAGCCTACGGTTACGTAAGCGTATTCTGCATCTGCCCTTGCCCCGGTGCGTGCGGACTGACCAGCCGACCCCGGCACCGTTTCGTGCCAAGCGAGGACGCCATGACCACGACCGCTGACCGCCCAGCCACCCCCGCAGGGAGTGCCGCCAGGACTGGCCCGCTCCCCGAGCTCGATCCCGAGCCGATCGGCAGCGGCGAGAAGATCCTGGTCGGGATCTTCGTCGTCGTCCCCATGCTCGCGCTGCTCGCCGCCGTGCCGCTGGCGTGGGGCTGGGGGCTGGGCTGGCACGACATCGTGATCGCCGTCGTGTTCTACGCGATCTCCGGCCTCGGCATCAGCATGGGCTTCCACCGCTACTTCACGCACGGGTCCTTCAAGGCCGTGACCGGATTGCGCGTCGCCCTGGCCATCGCCGGGACGCTGGCCATCGAGGGACCGGTGCTGACGTGGGTCGCCGACCACCGCCGCCACCACAAGTACAGCGACCGCGAGGGCGACCCGCACTCCCCCTGGCGGTTTGGCAGTGACTGGCGGGCGCTGACCAAGGGCCTGGCCTTCGCCCACGTCGGGTGGCTGTTCGACGGCAGCCACACCTCGCAGGAGAAGTTCTGCCCCGACCTGCTGGCCGACCCCAGGATCCGCCGCATCTCCGCCAACTTCCCGGCCATCGTGGCGGTCTCGCTGCTGGCGCCCGCGCTCATCGGCGGCCTGTGGTCGATGTCCTGGCAGGG
>Ga0208357_1000210_pt1 | contig 47968 bp, 64 predicted proteins | sample NGESurdeep092012_6_FD_184487 | JGI IMG/M metagenome (GOLD analysis project Ga0208357, IMG submission 184487) | Arctic peat soil microbial communities from Barrow, Alaska - NGEE Surface sample F52-2 deep-092012 (SPAdes) | ecosystem: Environmental > Terrestrial > Soil > Wetlands > Peat ...
AGCCGGGGCTGGCCTTAAGGCGAAATTTGAACCCAAGAAGTGCATTATCTGTGGCGATGAATTCACTCCGAAGCGCGGCGTCCAAGTCATTTGTGGGAAGCCAGAGTGCAAGAAAGAAAAATATCGTCAGTACGCCAAGGAGTATGCCCGGAAGCATAGTACGCCTACTCGCGAAGAAAAGGTTACAGATGATGAAGTTCTCTACTGCAAGCATTGTGCGGCCTACAACACCCACGATACCGCGGGCCACAACGAGGCTATGGGCGTGATAACTCCGCCGGCGCCAGTCGCCAACGCAAACCCGGAGCCGGTGGTAGAGCCCGAGTTTATGCCGGGTGAGGAAAAAGACCATGCGGAAATTGAATCGTGGAGACCGAAGACGATAGTACCCGGACAGCCGGGATATGGCCAGGTGCCGCGCTTCCCGAAAGACGAACGTGAACTGGAAAAGGCTAAGAAGAAGAAATCTAACCAGGAGAATATATGATTGAGTACACCGAAGACGAATTTAATCAGGTGGTAGCCCAGAAGGATAATGCCTACTGGGAACGTAACCAGCTAGTCGCGGCGCTTAGTAAGCTCTGGCCGGCGCACCTGGCCAAGCATCCCAAGGAAGACGAGAGCTGGGATGATGACTGGCGCACCATTGTCGTGATTTACATCGAGGCCCAAGACGCCGGCGGAAGCTACCAGCGCAATAATAGTCCTGGCCGTTCTATCGTCATGCTTCATAATCGGCCGTTCTATCAGCTAACTTGGCACCTCCATGATACTGACGTGGAGCTGTTCGATCACCTAACCTACGAGACTATTTTGAGCGATGAACAGATGAATTTAAGGGGTCAAGTATCTAATAATAATTGGAGTAATAGCGAGCCTTTCGTCTGGGACGGTCATAGTACCGAAGAAAAATACCGAAGACTCCGATCCCTGGTTGACGGAGCTGTTGTTACCTACCCCAATATAATTAGTAATGCAATCCAAAAAGCAATCGCCAGCGGAAAAGAGCTGGGCCAGAAATTTCTCCGGCGAATTGTTGCTCAAGAGCTGGATGGTCTTAGCCTAGCCACCTATGAGATTGACGGAGTTTTTGATGCAGCGCTTCAAGAAAGGCGTGGATATCCAAAGGGCGCAAATAGTCGCAAGGTAGTCGAAGAGTTGGTGGTAGCTGCTGTTAAGTATCACCGAGATCAGATACAAAATACCGGTGCCGAAGAAGATGGTATGGCCCGAGATACCATGGCCGCCAATGGCGATTCGCGCGTGAGAATGTTCTAATGACCAAACGTACTAGCTGGCTAGTATCTATTTTCCTGGTACTAGCCGGGCTGACCTTCCTAGACTGGCTGATTTTCGTAATCGGCTGGCTATGGATGATAGTCAACTTCACCCGAAGCAACTGGGTTAGAAGGTGGTGGAATGGCTGACAGCCGTACCTGGCCGCCGGCCGAACTGCTGACTTATATCAATAAGCTCCGGCAGTTAATCCTGAGAGACAAACAGCTCTACGGGCAGTTTAAGGTTGACTTGAAAGCCTATCCCGAATTGTGGGGTGTAGTGGGTAGGCTCCTGAAAGCCCGGGCGCGGTATTACCGCGGCGAGATCGTCCGGGCCAAGCAGGACACCAAGCGCTACGCCCTGGGCGAGGATCCGCGCGAACCGACCAAGCACGGCGAAATGATTTGTAGCTGGGGAGACCGGTATCTTGAAGATTTGCCGGAGCAACTTAAATCGCTGGAACAACACTGGGCCGAAAGCTCCGGCGCCCACGGCCGTAACAACCGGACCATCATAGCAACCCAGCTCTGGGAAGGAGATGAGCTACTGGTCGGGATCACCAAAAATAGTATGCAAACGGTCATCAAAGACCTCGAGAGGATTACCTATGGATAAAATATCAGAGGCCGGCTATAAACTTGCAGACGTACCGGCGGTGAAGTGCTTTAACTGTGATAAGCCTATCGGGGAATTAGAGTATCGCGAGGTAAAAATGCTTGCGAGGTTTGGCCAGATGCTATTTGAGCATGTGGAGTGTCCGGCATGAGCGAAAAATCAGAATTTAGGATGCTGGAAAACTGGGAGCCGGAGAAGAAAGAACGGCTGTTACTGCATCTGCTGGACGAAATGCCGCCGGAAGCGCTCAGAGCAGCCCGTAAGAAGCGCACGGAGCGTGTTCCGATCCAAGACTACTTCAAGGAAGCCAAAGAGATTCACCGCATGGCCGGCCAGGTCCAGGGACTCTCTACGCACATCAAGAACATTGACGACCTGACACTGGGTATGACCGGCGGGGAGCTGATCGTCATGTCCGGGCCAACCAGCGCCGGCAAGACGCAGCTTACCACCATGATCGCCTACAACGTGGCCGCGCACGGCGATAAGGTCCTGTTCGTCACCATGGAAATGACCAAGGCCCAGATGACCGACCGCTTTATGAGTGCCGGCGGAACTGACCTATCGGAACTGAGCCACGGGATTATCGAGTACCAGAAAGAGTCCGATCTGGCGGCGCTGGATATTCCCTACCTGGTAGGCGATGCCGTGAGAGACGGAACCAAGCTGATCGTCATCGACCACCTTCACTACTTCGGCTCTGAGGACGACAGCAACCAGGCCCAGGCGTTAGGCCGGATCGTCAAAGACTTCAAGCAAGCCGCCGTGGCCAACAACGTGCCCATCATTCTGATCTGCCATATCCGTAAGCTGTCATCGGAGGGCAAGAAGCCTACCGCCAACGACCTCCGCGACAGCTCCCTTATCGGGCAACACGCCGACCAGATCATCATGGTTTGGCGCGATATCCGGCCCAGCGCGCAGGATGCTACCGTAGTCGAAGTGACTAACTGGAAAAACCGTTTAAGAGGCTTACACGCCGGAAAGAGAAGGAGGACGTTCTATGCAGTCGGAGCCCGACTTAGAGAAGAAAGACCAAAACAAACAGATCAAACAAGTATGTCTATTTTACCGGAAGACGGTGAAGGGGCGGAAATATCCGATCTGGGTGAGGAGGAGGGTCTCGATATCCCTTTCTAACTACAATATCCTGATGGTTCGGAAAATCTTTTTCCCCGATACCTTTGAAATAGACATCGGGGACATGAAGATACCGGTCAAACAGATTGACCTAAATCCCCCGCCGAAACAAACGCAAAACTCCCTGTTAAATAGTTGACTTTTAGGAACGCAGCTAGTAGAATGTAGCGTAACCCATAGCGGGACGAACTTTAAAAAATAATAGTGTTGCTTAACATATCCTCAATATGGCGTTGGTAGATAGCCGTAAGGCGTGAACGTGGCGTGTACAGATAGCAAATGAAGCGGTTTTCGGCCGACCTCCTAGCTAACCGGGCCATGTGTATTGAGGATAGCTGACCAGTGAAGCCGGTTCAGTTCCCTCTGACCGGCCGCTCCTGAAAGGTCCATAGCTGTATACAATCCGATCACTATAAAAGGGTTTCCCGGGGAATAGTGGCCCCTTTGGGACCGGTTATGGATCTTTCAGGCAACATTATTGAAAGGAGAAATATGGAAGAAAAGTTCCAAGGACCAGACGAAGCTTCATTGGCCCGGATGACACCGGCCACCATTGAAGCCCTGCTCGAAACGCTGAGAGATCAGCGGGCTGAAAAGGTCAAGCAAATTGACGTAGAAATCCGCTTTTATGAGGAAGAACTTATAAAACGGAAAGGACCGCAACGTGCCGCGCCCGGAAGCTGAATTCGTATTGCATACCCTGTACAAGGGCCAGGTTCAGATCAAAGAATTGGTTAATAGCCATACCTACAAGATTTTTGATCGAAAGAATGACCGGGACTGGGAGGTGTCGCCAAGCGCCACCGGTTTGACCGACAAGATGGAGAAAGGGGCGGGCCTCATGGTCTACGCTATGTCGGAAGCCATGAAGTACATGGACCGGCAGTTCACCAATATGTCTATCAAACAGATGGCTGAAACGGATTTTACCTTCGGGCAGATGTTCAGGGATGCCCGGGCGGCACACCTGAATAAGTCGGCGCTGGGCCGGCGGGTCGGTACGGCCTCCCACGAGTACATCGAAGAGCTGTTAAAAGCCCTGGTTCGTAGCCAGAAGCAGCATACCCAGTTCATCGTGCCACCATCGCCCACCGCGATTGATTTGAAAGCCGACCTTAAACAGTCCTGGCTCAATATCATTGACGCCTACAACTTCGATAAGATTGAGACGGTAGATAAATACCGGCAGATCGTGAATAAGGATATCGAGGTCAGGTCCTTACTCTGGCAAGAAGCGCTCATGCTACAGCGTACATGCGTCTCAGCCCGCGAATTTTTTATCGCGGCCGTAAAGGCCCAGGCTATCAAGGTCTGGGCGGTTGAGCAGATCGTACACTCCCGGAAATATTTTTTCTCAGGAAGATTCGACTGCATCCTCGAGTTCGTCAAGCCCTTTGACTGGCGCGGCTATACGATCTCGAAAGGCATATATTTTACTGACTATAAAACCAGTAACCCTGGCCGGGACTATCCGATGGGGATTTTCCCCAATCACTTGCCGCAGCTTGGCCTGTACGATATCGCGTATTGCGAAGAGTTCCCCGAGATTTCAGACCGGATTAGTGGCCACCTGATTTTGGGAAGCTCCAAGCAGGGATTAGGGTTTCACCCTTATGTCTCAACCAGGCGTGAACGTAACCGCAACTGGGGCAAAGCATTGGTACCGATCAACGAGTATATGCATCAGGGTGATAAAGAGTTGAAAGGGCTCAATCTGTACGCAAGCACATAATGGTAAAAAAAAGATATTCACTCCCAACGGATCCCGTTAAGCGTAAACAGGTACAGACCCGAATTAAAAAATACGGGCGCGATACCTACGCTAAAGCAGGATCCAAAGGTGGAGGCCCAAATTCGCCGGGAAGTTTTACTTCCGAACGGGCACGGTTGGCCGGTATAAAAAGCGGTCAGGTACGAGCAGCTAAGAAAGCAGAACAACTTAAAGAAGAGGAGAATAGTGATGCCGAACATTGATGTAATTTCGGAAGGTAAATATAAAATCGAGACGGTTGGCCCGGTTAAAACCGGCACGTCTAAAAAGACTGGCAAAGCCTACAAGACATTCGACCTTCAATTCGAGGGTGATCCTCAGTGGTACAACTGTTTTTGGACACGTCCGGAAGACCCGAAAATCGGCCAAGAGCTGGATGGCAAGAAAGAATTTAACAAGGACTTCGATAGCCACCAGTTCAACATGGGTTTTGCTGGCAACAAGGCTAACTGGAACCCGGCTGGCGCCAACGCGACCGTGTTTGCGGCCGCTGTGGCCGTTGTGAACGGTTTTCTGGGGCTGGACGGGGCGCATTTGGATAAGTGGCAAAAGGAGCGCAAGGAAGGCCAGACGGCTATCGCACACTACCTCGAAACAGTGACCTCAGTCGCGGATGATATCAAGCAGCGGGTAGCCAAAATGGGCGGTGACGTTCAGACTGCGGCCAAGACCGCGGCAGCTCCACCTAAAGGCGGCGACCCAGGCCCGGTCAGCCCCGGCGAAGAAGACTGGCCCGATAAAGACGGCGAAGAAGAAGTCGATCTGGGGGGGATGTAAAGGAGGACAGATGAACCTACAAACCCAATACAACCAAGCGGCAAGCGCCCTAAGCGTTCTGGGATATAGTAAAAACCTACCAAGCTTACCCCGCATTAAAAAAGCGTTCACGGCTGAACAATTAGCTTACACCACCAAGCACAAGGCCACCCTCGTCATCACACCACCATCTAACTTATACGACCTAATCAAAGCTTTTGACAAGAAGCAGAAAACCGAGAGTTACATCTACAAATACCTCTTGGACCAGTACGACCTAAGCTCCGACAAATGGCGGGTAGACTTCGTACTGCCCGACCTGATGTTTACCAGTCAAACTTCCGATGAGCAAAAGAAGTCTTTGCGCAAACAACAAAAAAACTATAAGGTCGGTTTACAGAGTATTGACCCCCGAACTTACGTCATGCTGGACGCTATCCGTATAGAGAATGGCGAAAAGCTGTTAGATGGAACTACTTTTACCCGCTTCGCCCAACTACCAATGAAAACTTCGGGCGGCTACTCGTGGGTTCCGCGCGTGGACTCGGTCGGCGGTCGGGTCTACCTGGACAGGTCGCGCGGCCGCGCGTACTCGTACGAGGGTCTCCGTGCTTCGGTGGGGCTAGAACTTAATACTTCAACTTCACCACTTCCTGATTCTTTTTCTTCTGAGCTTCCAGAGGAGCTGACTATTAACGGAAAGATGTATAGGGCTGTATGAACCACTTAGAAGATATATTAAAGGCTAGGGGTGGCAAAGTTAATTTAGAACCAGCCAAACAGCAAATCTACAAAGAGCTTATGGAGCTTGTCGGGGAGGATGATACGCCCAAACACAACCCTAAACAGCTATTCAAGGCTGCTAGGAACGAACTACGAGCCGAACTTCGTCAGGCCATAGCGGAATGGTGCGGGGTGAAATAATGGATAAGCTCTCTTGGGAACTTTGCAAACAGCGGGTGGCGGATTGGAGCGCAGAGGTTGAAGAACACCTGAACGTAACCGCCAAGTACATTCAGATGTACCGCGTCACCAATGATGACGGCGAGAAGTTGTCGCAAATCCTGGCAGAGCTTAATTACCGGGTCATGCGCCTTGGGGACTTCCAGGCCAAATATAAGCGCCTACAGCTCTGGACCTCCGGGCGCTACGAGATTGAAAAAGGGTTAGCAGCGTTAGCCCTTCTCAAAGAAAAAAAGCCGGCCACCTACGCCAAAGAGGCTAAGTACGAAACGGTCGAAAAATTTCTCGATATAATGGTAGACGCAGATGCCATGCATATGCGCTTACAGAACGGGAGGTCGAGCGCCCGCGATACGACCGAAGCAATCCGTTCTCGTATAAGCCAAATCAAAGGGGCGATAAGGAGTGGTTAGTGTCTCAAATTCAATGGCCGCCATGGCAAAAATACTATGAGGAAATTGATCCACCAGAACCAAGAACAAGTAAATTTAAGAAAGGAATTATAGATTATGGGGAAGACATTATACGAACATGCTACAGCCGAGTTGAAACGGCTTGGGCTGCACTTAGAGGAGGAGAGCCCGGATAGCCGGAAGATCCTCACTGATACCTTGGCGCTAGTTAAACGCTTCGAGAAACAGGCGCATAACGAATGGACCGGGAAGTGGGTGTTGGAGTTTTTCGAGACCCTCTGTAACTTCCTGCCGCTGTCACCGATTACCGATGACCCGGCGGAGTGGGAAGCCTACGAAGATACCCATAAGAACGTGACTACCGGGGAGGCCGAAGTTACTAAGCGCTGGCAAAACAAGCGCGCACCGTCGATTGTTTCGATGGATGGCGGCAAAACCTTTGTTGACCTCAAGACCAAGAAAGAAGGTAAGTCGGTCGATCATATCGAGCAGGAGAAAGAGTGGGCCGCGGACCGGGCCAAGCGTGACGCTGAGAGAAAAGCCAAGGCTAATCCTGGCCAAGTCCAGGCTCCGAACGTGCTGGCCCAGCCGCCAGTTGATACTTCGGTTCCGGCCGGTGAAGAAACTGATTCAAAACAAGTGTGGGCATCAGGTAAAAAAGTTGCTGCCGAATTTGCAAATTCTCCTGGTACAAAAAAAATTGAAAAGTCAGAAGAAGATAGTAAATAACCATGGCCCAGCGGGAAGCGTTCAGCTTTGGGGCGTTTCCGCGCCGGTCCATAGATTGGATTAAGAGCGAGATGGCGAAGAAAGGACTACCACCTATCATCATGGCCTCTGAAATGGCCCCGATAGAGTTCATTACCAGCGGGATTCCCGAGCTAGATGCGGTTTGCAAGGGCTTCCCGGTTGGCAAAATCAGCGAGATTTACGGCCTGGAGGGTGTTGGCAAAACGTCAGTCACCCTACAGTCGATTGCCGGGATGCAAAAAGTCAAAAAGAAAGTTTTGTTCATTGACGTGGAGAACGCGCTCAACGTGGAGCGCGCGCAATTCTACGGCATTGATACTACCAAGCTGGCTGTTTCCACGGAGCCAACCATTGAAGGCATATCCGACCTGATAACGGCCTACATGGGCGCTTACGATGCGATTGTCGTGGATTCGGTGGCCGCCATGGTGCCGATGGCCGAGTACGAAGGCGAAGCCGGCGAAGCGCACATGGGCCTGAAAGCCCGGCAGATGGGCCAGTTGATGCGCAAGGTTGTCGCCAAGCTTACCGAGGCTAAATGCGCCCTGATATTCATTAACCAGCAGCGGTTCGACTTGCAGCCGTTCAGCGCCAAGTTCTATACGCCTGGCGGCAAAGCTATCCCGTTTGCAGCGATGCTCAGGATCGAGTTAAAAAGCCCGCAGAAGGACAAGATCGAAAGCACCGTCAAGGGTGAGAAGAAACGGACCGGTAAGTGGGTAACTGCTACGGTCATTAAATCCAAGATAGGAACGCCGTATGTCGAAGCACGGTTTAAGCTTCTCTATTGAGGGAGCTACAATCAGCGTTGATGAAATGGCCGACTATGTAGCCACTTGGGTTTATCGCGCACCCTCTGAACGCGCCCAAGAAGATATGGCCCATCAGATAACTCATGCGCTCATGGAGTGCGTAGGAAAGAAGGTACTTGTGGCAAGAGCAGATCAAAGTCGAAAAGCCTGGGTGGAACGGCATCCGCCAAACCATGCCGGTTACTACTACTGTCACCTTTGCGGCGGCTGGGTACACCAGAGCGAAGCCGAGCTTGACGAAATTGAGCCGCGGAGCGTCCGGCGCGGCGAGGATCCGCTACGAGACGATAACCGCCGCATGGCACATACTTGGCCGATAACAGCGCCAGACGGGACACAAGTTTGCCCCGGGAATAGAGGTAAGGGATCGCGAGCCATCTTGTCAGTGACACAAGAAATTGCCCCCCCCGACACGGAACTTTAGGAGTTTTTACATGAAAAGAATTTGCAGTTTAGAGGTTGCGCAAATGGTTGGCAAGCTAGGATATAGAGAGCGAACCGAAATGTTCTGGGACAGACATAATCCCCAATCCCGAGAAGGTGGGAAGCCTACCGATCCAAGTATAGCCTGGAAACTTTCGCCAATACGAGCCGAAATAGATGGCGACTGCTGTTTGTCGGCTCCTAGTGATTGGCAAGCAGTTAAATTTTTCGTAAAAATTATAGTTCAGATTTTAAGAGGCAAACTATGAGTAAATCACGACAAGAGATTGCCTTCGATCAGTGGAAGCAGGATTTTACCAAACTGGTATTAGCAGATAAAAAATTGAGCCCAGACACGCGGCGCGATATCCAAGCCGGCATTGATGACTGGGCCAGCTTCCCGGGCATCCATGAGAATATGATCCAGGCGTTCAGCAATTTCATGTGGGGCATGGATGCGGAGATTGAGCGCCAGGTCAATAATGAAATGGTCAGGCTCCGAGAGATCATACCGTTACTAGCGGACCCCGAAGACACGAATACCCTGACAATCATAGATGCCCTGAATAAGATTGTGGCGGAGAATAGCAAGCCGACCGTGGACTTAGAGGACGAGGCCATTGATACGCTCATAACAGATGAGGAAGTTGATGATAGCCCGATACCGGGTGTAAAATGACCGCTTCTAAGCCGTTCTAAGCGCCTTAAATTTTCAAGACGCATGGAACATCAGCTTTGGTACTACAATAGATTTGGGAACTTAAAATTTTAACGAGGGATAGCATTATGAACCGAACTCAGTACGACATTGTGAAGATCATGCAAGCCATTGGCATTTCTGCGCGGCGGTTTGCTACGGCCTGTAAAGCCGAATACAAGTTAATGGACCGCGCGTACCGCGCTGGGACTTGGGAGCGATTTGTTGAACTGCAAGAAGGCCAGGATATGATGGACACCATGGGTGTTGACCTGTGAGAGAGTGGCACTTCGAGGAAAAAGTCTATAAGCGCTGGGTAGTGTTAATGATTGGCTCCTTTGAGGAATTATTAGAAGAATTGCGAAAGTCAGAATACAAATATGTTGACGAAGTAGAGAAGGCTGCCGGTTATAATATTCGACTTAACCTAGAAAATAGTAATGAAACCTGTACGATTGTTTGGTTGCCAAAATTCAGTTTGGCGGAGTTGGTTCATGAGCTTACACATCTGGTGATGCATACTTTTAATCGAGCCGCTGTGCCGATAGATATTGAGAACGAAGAGGGGTTTGGATTTTATATGGAGTATTGGTTTGGCGAAATGGTCCGGGTTCACCGGCGCTATCCGAACGGCCGGAGCGCCCACGAAGCAAAAAAATAGAGCGGTCTCGCAAGCCGCTCTATCGGTGTTTTTTACACTATTGTACTACGCGGGGGGGGGCAAGGCTAGCCGTCTCCCTCCGTATCGCGAAGCTGAATCCAGTCATGTAGAGTAGCGCGGTAAGACAGGCCGGCCGTGACAGCTATGGTAGCCGCCAAGATAATCCAGTCCGTCCATGAGTGCGGCACTATGAGCCCCTTGAGATCCACGGCGATTGAAGCCAGGACGCTCAGGACCAACAGGGTCGGAACCGGGTACCGGTTGGCGAATGAAAGCGGGACGAGATTTAATTTTAATATTTGGTGAAGCGCTACGACTGCAAGGGCCGACAGCACGACTGCATGAGCGTATACCGATGAGAGAATATCCATAGGACTCCTTATTTTAGCTTTGCTAGATCGGCATTAAGGGTTGCCGAATCAAAACCCTCGGGGCTTTTGCCCCCTGTCAAAAACTCCTGGGAAAGATACGCGATGGCTTCATCGCAGTAGCGAGTAAAGAAACTCCAGGTCATCTTTTGGACTTTGCCCCAGGTAACAATATACACATACTTGCTGTCATAGCCGATGGCCGGGATATAGTGTCCGCCCTCGATTGGCGAACTGGCAACCACGCTCCAAGGCTTGCCAGCGTTGAACTGATCCATGGCGCTCTTGGGGAATTGGATGCCGATGCCGACAGCATCGAACAAGTAAATAGCCTGTTTCATCTCGAGCTTGTTGCCGGGCGTGATGGCCAGGTAAGCGGCGACTTTATGCCGAGTGCGAACGCTATCTTCGATGCCGGTCTTCCGGCGGTAGCTGGCGGCCACTTGCATATCAGTCCCTTGGTCGGTGTTCGGGTCATTCGGGTTGAAGCCCGTGATGGCCGTGTAGTCACTCAGGGCGTCTGCCGTGGTGATGTTGACGGTCTTCCCGGCTTCGCGGTTCCAAAACATTGTTTCGTGGCCGGCGCCGGCCAGGACACAATCGCCATATGAGTCGTTGCCTAACATGCCCCAAGGGATTGAGACGTTCTGGTGGCCGGTTTTAGTTGGCGGACTTGGCAGCGTTGAGACTGCCAGGTAATCGCGGAGCCTGAACTCCACGGAATTTTTGCGGGCTGCTAGTTTTCCTAATTTCATCGCTTATCCTCCAATGATTTTTTAATTACTTTGTGATGGCGGAGCTGCTGTATGCCAATCAGTATACCAACATAAATCGCTTCCAGGGAAACAATGTTAGTCAGGAGTCCTGTATCAAGGTGAGCGGCAAACCAGTAAATGAACCAGGCCGTGTGAATCAGGATTGAGGTCTTCGAGAAGATGAGCCGCAGGGTACCGTTGATGCCCCAGTCAGGGATCAGATATCCTACGACCGCATCGAATTTCTCGAAGTTTGCGGAAATTTTTGTTTCCAGTGACACCGGTTTAGCCTATTACTACGTCTGAGCCGTTAGTGTAAAGGTCGCCGCGGCCGTAGTCTTCGGAGTCAATAGTGTAAACACCGTTGCCTCTGCTGGCTACGATTGGATATTCCAGGTCGCGTTGGAAGGCTCGAGGGTCAATGATGCCCTTAACGTCTGCCGGGTTGTTCGGGTTGTATGGACCGCCTTCTACATAGAGGTGCCATGGGCCGGTTGTCTTCGGCAAGGTTATGGTTTGGCCGGATGGTGCCGGGCTTGGCGCCGGAGCTGGATTGCCGCCGACATTAGGACGGTACCAACCGAGGCACGGACGATACTTCCAAGGGTAGTTCGTGACGTTCGCCGGAGCGCCGGAGGCTGGAGAGTTTTGCTGGCACAGGGCATAGCCGGAAGCGCTGGCGCTTTCACAAACACCGGTGTGGCCATAAGGGTTATTGAACTGATTGCTGTAGCCGGCTTGAGGCGTGGCGCCGAAAATCATAATATCGCCCTGTTCGGGGACTTGGTTCGGGTTATTGTGGTCGTTCTCTATCCAGGTAAGGTACTGGTTGCCTTTGCTGGCGAGGTCCTTGGCCCCATCGACAGAGCCCATAATACTAGGCCATGATACTCCCGGGAAGAGTGCGGCCGTATAGCTCCGCGGGTTATTAACAACGAGGGCGACACATTGGCCGTCTCCGATAACGTGGCCTAGAACACCGGCCTTCCAGTTTGCGTAAGTTGCTGCTGCTGACATAAAATCCTCCTTTACAGGTTATTACTCAGAATTATAGCACAGCCCGGTTTTGGCTATGAAGCACTACTTTCAGGGATAGAATTTTTAATACGGGTCTCAAGGTAGCCCAGCTTGCGCTTCTGGTCGTCAAGGGCAATTTTCATTTTGCGGATCTCTTCCAAGAGGTTTTGCTTATCTTTAATCAAATCATCCACCTTTGTTCTTAATTCACCGTTCTCCTTGTTCAATCTTGCTATATCGGTGTACAAAAGTTCAATGACTTTTTCCACAGTATCGACACCAGGATTGAGACGGCCGAACTCGGCCACCAGATCATTCGGCAGTTTTTTAATTTTATAATCAGTCCGCCGGCCGTTTCGATAAGCATAGTAGGCTGCGCCAAAAGCGCCAAGGGCACTAATAGTAGCAACTGTTATAGGGGTAATATCAAAGGTGGTGGCCATTTTTTAAATCCTCTTTATGTTCATCCGTGGCCAGCGTTTTATGTATTTCCTGTTGAAGGGCCACGGAGAGCGGGTTTATGCTAGGTTCGCTAGAGTTAATAATACAAATTAAAGCGTAAAACGTCCAGATGACCGGAGCGCTGATGCCGACAGCGTGGGTTGAGAAATAGGACAGCCAGTAGCCAAGCGCCAAGAAGGCACCAATGCCGGCGCTTAGTACCAAGCCGATTCGGGCCACCACATACTTCGTAGTTAAGGCTCCATGCATACACATGATGCCGGAAATTCCGAAGAAGGTAATCCAAAATATAGGCATGTGGACCAGGGCAATATTGGTGATCCGGGTGAAGCTTATTGATGCCCTGGGAGAATCTAAAATCATAAAGGCGGCTATCATCAGGTTGCTTACGGCGACTAATAATATAGTCCGAAACAGGTTAGGATGTTTGTTGCGCAAGGCCACGCTTGGTGAAATATCACTCATACGGCTATTGTACATAACCCCAATAAATTAACCAATAAAAAACGGCCCCGGAGGGCCGCTTCTTCGCGACACGAACTAATTAAGGGCGGTCGTCAGACAGGCCGTCATCCTCTTCCTCTTCGGAAGCGTCTTCCACTATACCGTCTTGGGCCGGCCCGCGGTTGGTGTAGTTGATAAGCTCAAAGCCCATCTCTTCCAATCGGACCTCAATTTCCTTCTCGGTTTTAGTGTTGAAGTTTTCAGTTGACAGGGGAACAGTGTGACCGCCGACCAATTTGATATGGGTATGCGGAGTCACGCCATCGAAGACGTCCACGGTCTTGCCGTTGCGGCGCGGGAAGCCCATGCCGGGCCGGCTCTGCGGAACCTTGCTTATGAACTTGGGCTCTCGAGCAGTTGGTTTTTTGGCCCGAGATACTTTTTTGTCAGGAGCCGTAGCAGAATCTTCATCGTCAGCTTTCTCATCGGAGTCGGCATCAGGGTCAGGGGACTTATCTGAGTCCTCTGAATCTTCTGTGCTACTGTCAGGTTGTTCATCATTTTTTTCTTCTTGGTTATCGTTAGTATTTTCTGGGGCTTTTTCTTCTTCACCTTTTTGGTCGACAATTATGAGTCCGTTTTCATCGACAATGTTGGTGAGCGTAATCGCTTCCAGGGCCACGGGTGGGATCTTGTCTTTGCCGATGAATCGCTTATCGCGCCGGTAGCGCATTTGGCCTTTTACTTCGATTGCGTCATATACTGATGCCATAAAAACCTTTCATTTAAAATGTCTGAATGTCTTTACTCTATATCAAAATTTTTGCGGTGTAAACCCCTGAACTATGGCCCGGTTATTTGGCCAGTCAAGCTACCATTAAATTGATCGAAGGTCGCCGTTGAGGATGGTGGGGTCGCGCTATAGGTATTGACGCCAACGCCCAGCGTTCCCGGCACAGCGGCTTTTATAAGCGCGGTAAAAGGATTGCCGGTATCGCCTTGGATCTTAGCGATGTCTTGGACGTTCAGCGGGACCAACATGGACCCAAGCGTAGTTGTCGCATTAACTGGTTGGCCGGCCTTATCGGTGCCTTTAAGCAAAGACGAGCCCGTAGAAATAACTGGGTTTTCTTTGTTCTGTATCAGGTCGGATAGGATTGACAGCCTGGAAGCGCCACCGAATTTGCCGGCGCTAAGGTCGGTAATGTCACCGGAGGTCGAACTTTTCTTTTGGCCGGAGAGTTCGCGCCAAGCGAAAACCAAGTTTTGTTGAAAGCCACCGAGGATATCGTAACGGGTATCGCCGGATTTAATTTTCAAGAAGTCCGATGAACGGGGATCAGTTTCGACTTGGAGACCGGCCATGGCGGCCAGGCCGAAGACTACGCTGGCAATGCCGGCGAAGGAGCTGGCCGACTGTAGGGCGTACTTACGGGCGACAGGATCGAGTTTGGCATAGTAGACGGGGTTCAGCATGTCCAGGCGGGACTTCCACAGGCGGGGCGAGAAGAGGGTTCGGTTAAGTGCCGGGGCGACCTTCTCGAAGAAGCCGTTAGGATCACCGTAACCACGTCCGGAGCTGGTGTTAATAAACTTACCGATGCTCAGGCGTTGGGCTTCTGAAAATGCCTCTGGATCAATACCAGCGCCCCGGAGGTCATTCATAATATGTTTGGCCGCCATGAACCGAAGTTGGGTTAAGCCGCCGGTATAGGCCCGGTCTGAGGCCCCCACTAGCCGGCCGAAGACAGGTATCTTCTCGGGGAGTTGAGATACATATGCCTCTTCGGAGCCATCAACGCCGGTTAAGGCCGTGTTGGTGCTTTTAATCCATTCGTAGTCGGGATCCTGTTTCATGGCCGACATGTCTTTATCGTAATTCTCTGCGCTCTTGAAATAATGTACCTGTTTCGCGAAAGCGGCCTTAGCCTCAGTTGGGAAGCGAGAGCCAAGCACGGCGCCCTGGCGGAGAGTGCCGGAAAGGTCAGAGGAGGCCATGATAGATTTAGGAGCGCTGACGACTTCGGCGGCCAACTGGGCCTTGGTCTTCGGGTTAGCTTCATGGACCTTGGCGTATATCTGTTTGGCTAGCTGATCTTTCTCAAACCCGGCTGGTAGGTCCTGCATCTTCTGGGACAAGCCGAAAATATCTTGGGCTAGTTCTGGGGTCAGTTGGGGCAAATCGAGTTTGGAGCGGGCTAGAGCCAGGTAGTCGTGGTCGGTCATAGCGCCAAGGTTGCTGAGTTTGTTGACTCGATCGAGATAGCTGGCGCGCGCTTTTTTAGGCACGTCTTTGGCCATACCAGTAAGGACGTTTTTCTTGGCGTCCGCGATACGGGCATTCAAGCGGTCAGTGACTTCCTGGGCGACCGTTTGGGCGGACTGCTGATCGAATCCCTCCTTGGTTAAGGCATCCGCGACTTCGGCAACCGATTGGTGTTGGCTGGCATAACTTTTTTGGATGACATCGGATATCCGGGTTTCGTTCTTGGCAAGCTGTTCTTTGATGGCGGCGCTGAATGTCGAGCTGGCGGCCGGCGGCCCGAGTTCAGATTTAAAGAAGGTGTCCAGTTTCGCCTGTACCTTGGGGTTATCGGCAAATTTCTCATGAAGGATCCGCTGGGCTTCGGGGAAAGCGTCTTGGGCCTCTGGGTTGCGGGCGAAAACTTCTTTCAGGACATCGGTTGGCGATTTTCGGGTGGCAACTTTTTGGGGTAACATTTCCTGTTTAACTTTTTTAGTCAATTCATCTACAAGGGCATCGGCTTTTTGTTTGATCTGGGGGGTGACGGCTTTTTCAACACGGCCGGCAAGTTTTTCACCGGTGGAGGTTGCGGTATCTTCCGGGGCAAAGGGCTTACCATTGATATCTAATTGGCCTTCGCCAGGCTTGGCCGGCAATCCAGCAGGGATTTTAAGGTTGGGGCTGTTAGCGGTGTCTCGCACGGCCTGTTTAACTGTGTTGGCATCCGGTACGTTGGCCTGGTCGGTGGCAGCTTTGATGTCCTGGGCTACTTTGCCTTCGTTTCCCGCGCCGCGCTCGAACCTACGGCCGGAACTTACCGTGTCGCGGGCTTGGCGCATTTTGCGGGCCGCAACACGTAGAGTGCCTTCCGGCGTCAGCCGATTGTAGATAGAGTATGCCTGGACTGATCGGCCGGATTCTCGGCCGGCGGTGTCCAATTTATCAGCCAGGGCTCCTAGATCCCCGGGAACGGTGCCGTCTTGGATTTTACTTAATAAGTGATGGCCAACGGTAACATCTTCATCAGATAGGTGGCCTTTGGTCATTATGTCCGCTAAGGCGGCCTGGGGATCTGCTTCAACCGTAGCCTTGGCCCGGTCGGACATAGCTTGGTTGGCTTTTGGCTCATAGGTTTGGGGCTGGATGTCACCCACGGTTTGCTTAGTTTCAGGGGTAGAGTTATCTGAATTTTTCATTGTGTCGAAGAAGCCCCGGGGCCGTTCGCCGGGAGGCGTAGGCGCTACGGCGTCCGGGGCCGGAGCAGATAGTTGGTCGAAATTCTTTAAGGCATTGACACTATCAGACAATTCAGTAGCTTGAGCAACGGTTCGTTGGTCTTTCGGAATCGATCGAAGCTGTGATACATGATCGATCATGTCTTCCTGGGTCATTTCAGTGGCTTTACCCGTAGCAGGATCAATATGCTGTATTGTTGGTTCGGCGGCACTACCTCCGCCAGGAGTAGAAACGGGAGCTTGATTTCCGGGTTCAGGGGTTGTGGTCGGAGCTTCGCCGCCAGTCGGCGCCGGGGCCTCTGCAACAGGGGCTTCCCCCGGCTTGGGCTGTTCACCGACACCGTTCATGGCATCCATATACTGTTGTCGGATGACTTCGTGAGGAGCCATCGGTTCGTTTACTAAGGCATTTTGGCTGCCGGTTCGGTCTTGTAGGAGTTGGTAAACTGAGGATTCCTGGGGATCGACTATGCCACCGCCGCTGGTTCCCGTTTCAAGGGCATGTTGAACCTGATCGGCGAAAGCGGCTTGGGTCGGTGGTTTGCCATGCTCGGCGTAATACTGGCTGTAAAACGGCGTGTGTGAGGTCGTCCGTGCATAGCCGCCATCCGCGGTCTTTTGGAGTTGGCCGCCAGTCTGGACTTTATCGTACTGGTAGGCATGTTGGGCGGTCTCTTTGACGTACTGTTCGGGGGATGAGTAGTGAGCTGCGACTTCTTGGAAGAGAGCGTCTTGAGGATTCGGCTCCGGGCCGGGCCGGGATAGTTGCGGACTTTGGACGTTCGGGTTGCCGGATTCGGTTGATGGGACAGCGTTACCGGGCCGGTCTGCGGAAGCATTACCTTTGCCGAAAGGAGCAACGCTACCGGCTTCGGTCATGGGGGTGCGGCCGGCCAAGGCGTCAGAAGCGGCCTGTTGGGCCTGCCCGGGTATTTCAGCTAAACCGGACCGGACGTTTTTATCAAGCAGGGCGCCCCTAGCTCCAAGAGCGCCACCCGTCAGGCCGCCAAGCAGGGCATTATGCCAAGCTTCGCCGGGCGTGGCGTTCGGATTCTCAAGCGTACCGATACCGCCATAGCCAGCCCCTAAGAGGGCATTGGCGCCGGCCTGGGAGCCGAATTTAGCGGCCGCGGACTTAGCGGTATTCTCGGCGGCTGTCTTAGCGGCATCCTCGCCCGCACCGGTAACCAAGGCTTTGGCACCGCTGCCTATTCCTAACGTAGCCAAGTTCAGGAAAGTGGAGGCGGTCTGCGCGCCGGCTTTGGCACCACTAAGTTTATTGACCCCTTCATCTTTCACTTGGCTGGAAATAGTATTGGAGGTTTGCTGGAACTGCTGATACTTCTGATTAAGTTGGTCAAGGGAAATTTTACCGGCGTTATAGTCCTTCGTGGCCTGTTGGTACATCTGTTGGTTAGCTTTGATATTCTTCGGGGCGTTGATATCCGTATAGACTGCTTGGCCAATGTCTCCTACGGTTTTAGCCGCGCCTACCGCGTCAGAGGCTACGCTCTTAACAATACCGCCAAAGAAGGTGCCGGCGGCTTTACCGACATCTTCAACCCCGTGTACGATATTCCCGAAGAAGCCACCCCCGCCACTGGACGGCGAACTTAAATCGCCGAAGAAGCCGTTCCGCTGCCACCACGGAACAGATGGATCAGCCGTTTGCTGGGAACTTTGATCTTGCCACCATGGGTCCATGGCTACTGTCCGTATAGACTATTATGGTAAGCGAACCACGGGTTCTGGGAAACCGAGTTATTGTAGTTGTTTACGGCTTGGTGGGGGGCGGAAAACGGATTAAGTTTATTCCAGAAAGATTCTTGCGGTGGCGCGGCCGGTTGCGGCGTAAGGACTTGGGGCAACGTACTGGCCGCCAGAGCGCCGCTCTGCGCTTTCGTAGGGGCATTTACATTTTGTGGGCTGAAAGATGGATTAGTGGCGGTCTGGGTGTTCTGGTTAGGCGTGTAATAGTCGGACCAGTGTTTGACGAAACCCTGTACCATATCGGCCGGGCTCTTGTAGGTTGAGATTAAGGAATTAAACTTGTTAGGGTCGGCGGCGCGCATCTTGTCTAGCGTCTTCGTATCACCGTTTACCCAAGCTGACGAGAGAGCTTGAAGAGTGTTATAGTCTTGGACGAATTTTTGATCCTTGGGGTTCGGGGAGTTGGCTAACAGTTGGGCCGGGGTTTTACCAGTTAGAAGCGAGAACTGGTTGATGCCGATCTGTTTACCGGTGCCATCATAGAAAGCATAGCCCTTGTTATCCGGTAAAAGCGTCATCTGGGCCTTGCTGGGATCCTTGGCATCCGTAAGCTGTTTCTCCTGGATGGCGGCGGCTTTGGCAGCGTTGGCTTGGACGATATTATCAGTTGTCGCTTGGACGGCCGCGACCTTGCCGGTTTGGGCTTGGGGTGTCATGTCGGCGGATTGCTGACCTTGGGCATAGTTCGTGTCTATGTTTGAGCCCGCTCCGCCGGAAGCGCTTGTAATGTTGTTTGCCCATTGGGCCCATGGATCCATAGTTTTATCTTACCCCTTACCCTTTATAAATTGAAGCTGCATTAGCGATTTCTTGGGACGTATAGCCCTTACCACTCAATGAACCAAGCCACTGGTTGACCAGTTTTTGTTCATCAGATCCGGTTTGGCTGGCGATATCTTGGGCTTGGTTGAGGGCTTCGGTGTGTTGTTCGCCGGTAAGAGCAACGCCCTGGTTCTGAATAAACTGCTCGAGGTTGACATCGAGGTTAGCTTTGCCGGTAACATCCGTAGCTGTAGAACGGGTGTCAGAGGTGCCTAAATCTTGGAATGTTCGGCCCATCAGAGTGGTCGCGGCGGCGATTTTATTATCCGACTGGCGGAGCTGTTCGTTGCTTTGGAGTCCGTAGGCTTTGGCGGCTTCCGTGACCTGGCCTTGGCCTAAGCCTGATTCGCCGGTGCCGGCTGCGCCGACACCTTCTGTAAGCGCCCGGTTGGCACTATCAAATGATAGGCCACCTGTCCGGGCCGCATAGTCCTGGGCGGCTTGGGTATCTTCGTTGCTTGAAGCGGTATCTTCGGCAGTCCGTTGGCGCTGGGTCTGGGTATCTTGAAGGGCGTTTGATAGGGTTGTGTCGAGTGCGGCTTTTTGGGTATTGATATTTGTCGTCTGTTGCTGTAGCGCGACATTCTGGGCATTCAAAAAGTCCGACATTTTTTGCTGATAAATCGGCGTGACGGCTGCGGTGGCCATCTGGGTCGCTTGGTTCCAGGCTCCCTGGGTGTCCATTGTTACTAAACGCGGGACCGGGGCTGGGGGATTGGCGGCTTTATAGGCGGCCAGCTCTTGGTTATATACGGCGGCCAGATCCGGGCCGCCGGTCGTGGAGGTGCTACTGCTTGATCCGGCGCCATAATTCGGCGTTGGCGGAGCGGCCGGGGCTTTCGGAAGGCTGGCTCCCCACTGAGTTACGCGGGACATACCGGTGCCGGGTGTTAGGTAGTCGTAGGCCGAGCCGCCGAGTGTTGCCGCGCCTTTGGCGATGGTGGTGAATATCGACATATACCACTTAGTATCTGATTATTGCAAGGATTTTACAACCAATTTATAAAGCGTCCCCTGAAAGACTGTAAGAGTCAACGTGACTGTCGTTCGCCAAAATGTAGTATTTTAATCGAAGAATATATTTTGGAGCATCCGAAACGTAGCCGCCGCCATAAAGAAAATCATCAAGCGTATGGACAATCCGAAACTCGTTGGCGTCAACTTCAAAAGTGATTTTATCTTCTATCGTACCGGCGCTGCCGGAATAAAAATAGGCTTGCCCGCCGTAGCCGCCGGCCTTCGGGTCAGTATTTGAACCTCCGTAAGTCTTGGTGTAGATGTAGAGAAATACCTCTGGGGTGAAGGGTAAATTATGCTTGATGACTTCGAGGACCTCGCGCTGCTGGGTCGTGACATTGGAGACAAGCGCCGTGCCGCCGGGGAAATTATCGAGTATGGCCAACTTAGGGGGCGTATCAACCAGGCTAACTTGCAACCGGGACTTGCGGCTGTCATACGCCAAGTCCTGGCCCGTAGGGCTCCCAGACTGGCCGAAAACAAGCAATCCTTGGGTCATACGGCTAACTCCGTGGGTTCTTTCGTGATGAGGAAGGCATATGAGCCGGCCAGGGCCGATTGAGAGCCCTTCACGATGACATTGTTCGTGTCGGCCACAATACGGGCGCCGAAAGGTACTACCATTGGAAATATAGTATCTACGCCCAATGGGTCTTTAAAAACCGAATTCCATTCGTTGGCGCGTTTAACCTGGGCGAGGAAATAGGTTGGCGGGTAGCCGAGGTGATGGTCAATCGTCAGAGAGTAGTCCGGGCTGGCCGCCGTGCGGACGCCGGTTTGCTGGATAGCGAAGGCTTTGCCCTTGGTGTCAATCGTGAATTTCGACAGGTCCGTAGAGTTGATATCACCCTCGTTGGTGAGGATTTTGATGCCGATGTCCGGTTCAAGCACCGGCGCGCCCGGGACCCCGAAGCTGATTGGTGCGGCGTACTCGGTAGTAATGTCGAGGTTGTACAGCCGGATAAAGCACTTCAAGACAATAGGGGTGGTAGGATCGCCGGAGACATAAAGGTTTCGGAGGTACACCGAAGTATCGGTTGCTATGATCTGTAAAAGGCTATTGTTAATGGTTACAAAGCTGTTGCCGCCATTGTCCAGCGAAATCGCCCGGTAGTTAAAGGCCGGCAGAAAGCCGAGGTTGTGATCGAAGAGCTTCTCAACCCACCAGTGAGTTGCACCACTATCGGCATGGGATATCGTAAACTCTTGTTCGAACTGGATGTCCAAGAAGCGCCAGCGGGTATCAACTACCTTCTGATAGTCCGCGGCAATCACTACGTCCACGCCCTGCTGGGTAACTATTACTCCTGATGTAGGATCTGCCATGAAGCCTCCTACGGGGTTAAGTTGCCAAGCCAGGCGGTTTGTACGTCATTCTCATCGGAAACGACTATCCGGCCGTTGATGCCGTCTATGGTGATCCGGCCCAAAGATAGTAAGTTGCCGAGAGCGCCGTTAATCTGTACGCGGTCCAAGTTAATCGTGCTGCCGGAACCCTGGCCAGTTTGGTCATTCAGGGTCATGGCCAAGGGGTTTGACTTCGTGGACCGCGACAAAAAGCCATTGAAGCCAGCGGTGGTGTAGTCATATTTAGGATTCATACAGCCTCCTATCGTTTAACAGCACGGAAAATATCCTCCTCAAGGTCGAAGTAAACGATGACTTTATGAATTTCCACCGGGTCGCCAGTGGCGCTGTTTTTGAAACTGATGTTTATCATGCTTCCCTTTGGTACTGTTGCCGGAAAAGCCATAGCATCGACACTAGCAGTCATTTCACCCACGTCTATCGGGTCGCCACCGTCAATCCGGATAATAATCTTCGTGCCAGTGGCATTTTTACCATAGATCTTAATACCGTAAAATCTCTTAACCTCTTCGACATCGAGTGGCGTAATGCTGCGCGCGCCAACCATTTGCATCTGGTCATCACCAATCGCACAATCCATTTGAATAGTTTGGCCGGCATCATCGTCCCCGAGTTCGTCCACCCAGAAGTTACCGTGTTCATCGAAGAAATGCGGCTGGATATTATTGTTGTATTTATACTCGAGCTGAACCGGCATTTGCGCATCGAACAGCTCTGTGGTCCAGTTATTAGCTTCGAAGTCATAGAGGATGCGGAGGGTCTTCGTGACTCCACCGAGATTAAACTGGCCCAAGGTGATCTTGAGAATTTTGCCGACACATACGGCCGTAGCATTGACAAGTTGCGACTGGGGTACAAGCGCGATGGTCTTTTGGATCCCCATCGAGATAATGGTTTCCGTGCCGGCGGCTTCATTCCGCGACCAAACATTTCCCTTGGCATCTAACCAAACCATGAAAGTTTGGTAATAACAGATAGTATCGTTGGAAATACAGCCAACATCGTTGTACAACGGCGTCAGGTTTTGACCATCATACTTGAAAGTCATGTTCTCCGTAAAGATGAAAAGGCGCGAGGCGATTGTACCGACACCGGTGATGTCATTCGTGGCATCCAGGCTAGGCGGTAATTTTTCCCAGTCAGCATCTTCCGGGTTGCGGTAGTCAGTGTTCCAGTAGTAGGTAAGTTGGCCCTTGCGTCCGGCACCCCAGAGTTCATCGCGGTTGCCGATGACATAGCTGAGAAGAATCGTATGTGTCCCAGAGCCCGTAGCCGTGATATCAATTCCGATGCCGGCCTGGGCGTTTGCGAGGCTGCTAGCGACTTTAATTGTCGTGGGGCTCATGTAGATCGAATAATAGGTTGTACCGACCGCCAGCGGGGCTGGTAGTGTGCCTGTCGAAGCGAATTTGATAGTCGTGCCCGTAGGGAATTGCGAGGCATCCGATAAAGTAATAATATCTGTCGACGTATTAACGGCCCCTGTTGCAAAATTAAGCTGATAGGGAAGAAAAGTTATGGAATCATTCACTTTGTCGACATCCAAAATGGTGATAGTGAACATCTTGTCTTCCGTGCCGGCGGCATAAACATCCAAAACCTGGGTAGGCTTAACATATCGAGCCGAATCAACATCGAGTGTCAGGGCTTTTACCCCAGTAGTAGAAGTCAAAAGCTCCATTTCTCCAACCACCAAAACCGTAGCATGTCCTTGATTGGCTGAAACATTCAAGCGGTAATATCGGTAAGCGGTTGTGTTAGCGATAGGATAAATTCGTTTTTCGCCGACAGCCCAAGAAGGCGCGTTGGTCTGAGTATCTAAAACAGTCCAGGCGGAATTATCAGGTGAGCCCTCGAGAGTCCACGTCTTCGGGCCAATCGTTGGATCCGTATCACCAATTCGTAAGCCTACCAAAGAATAATAGGTTATCGTTTTACTGTTGCCGGAACCGAAATCATAAGAACACCAACCAGTAGTAGTACCGCTTACGGGCGCCCAACCAAAGTTCTGATCGTCATCGAAAAGATGCCATGCATCGTTAGGAGCGCTGTAAATAGTTGAGGCCGCTGCTACGCCGATAGGGGTGGTATTAGAGGTCATGGTTGGGGTGTTATCAACCAGAGTAACGGTAGCCGGTACATCGGTTTGGGCCGAACGGGAATAGGCAACTACACCAGTTGGCCCAGAGCTTTTATACAGCCGATCTCGGTAGCGAGTGCCGCCGATTTGGCAGTTGGCCGCCCACATAGTCCCGCCGTAAGGGATATAAAATCGGGCAAAGGGCGCGAAGTTGAGTTGTCGGGTCAGAGAGACATTATGGCTTTGGTCAACGGTGAACGGCGCTCCTATGGTATCTGAGGACTTCTGGTAGCTCGATACCCAAACCTCATTCAGATCATAATTGAAATTCACCTCGGCTCCCGCCAACATGCCGGTTTGTACGTTTACCCAAGCCAAGCCGATAGGATCCCAACGCCGAAGGTTGGCCGAAGCGTTGCCGGTGATATTGCTGGCCATCCAAAGCTCCGCGCCGGTAGGATAGCGGGCCACGTAACCGCCGAGAGCCGGGTTATCTACTGGGCTGGTTGGAATCGCTGGGTAATTGGTCGCGTCATACTTCTGTGAGCCTGGACGGCGCACAAATGCTCCCAGGACCTTATCGAACCGGGCGTTGTACGTCTGATCCATTTCATTAGCTTTTCTCAGGTGGGGCGTGGTGTACTGCTGTAAACCGCCGGAGAATTCAATATAGGGATAATGGGTCATCTACTGCCTATACTTCGGAGCGCCAAATTGCATGTAGCGCTTTTTATCAGCGCCCATACCAGTTGGGCCGCCGGCCTTGATAGTTTTCTCCCGCTGCAACATGCGGATTTCAGCCTGGTACATCTTATCAAACTCCGCAAATTGAGAGGCCCACTTAGAGTCATCATCCATCTTACGGAGGTAAAAGGCCCGTTTCAAGCCGTACTGGTAAATCAAGTTGTCGGGGGTTTCGAGTGGGTCTGCCAAGTCTGTGAACCGGGTGAACTTCTTGTAGTAATGGAAGTTGAAGGCACCGATCCGGGTAACGCGGGCTTGGGGATTGAACAGCATCAGGTTAGCCTCATCATCGAAGGCGATCTCATTGACGTAATCCGAGGGTAGGAAATGCCGCGACTGCCGGAAGCGCATGGTCGTGATATCAACCTCTTTGGGTTGGTAAGTCAGGGGGTTGTTGCCGGCATTATACTGATTGACTTCGACAAAATTGATCTTCCAAATATCTGCTGGGAACGGTACGGCCGTATCATTGGTTTCCACGTCCAGGGAAACATTCCGCTTCAAGAACCGATATGGCCGCTTGGCTTGCTTATAGAGGTCCTTGCTGATGTTATTCATAATCCCTATAAGGGCTGTCAGGTCGAAAACAATGAACTGTTCATCGTTTACTTCGCGGAGGGTTTGGAGGATTGTATCGCCAACCGAGTTGTCCGGGTAACCGGTGAGCTGGATCGGGGGAGACATTTCAGATTCAACGCCAGCGATAGAGTCATAAAAGGTGGACTTGTAAAAATATGTGTCCAGGGCGTTCGGGTCATTGTAGACCGTTCTATCGGTTGGGTCATCCCAGTTAATATCCGCCGTGGCAATATTCGTGTAGTTACCATTTACCCCCGTACTTGAGCGATAGAAGCGGATTTGATCATACTGTAGGGCGTACACCGGATCATCAGCGTCATGCGGTAGTAAAGTTGAGCCCACAGTCAGGGTAGTAGTCGTTTTGGCGGATTGAACCACCATTTCGGAGCGTTCGCGGGCTGGGGCACCTATCAGGATCCGGCGAGTGTTCGGGAAGTTATTGCTATTTTTTACCTTGAGAGAGGTGGTGGCTGCTGGGAGGGCCGCTGTTAGGTAGGTTTTCTCTAGGTCTTCAACTTCGGGATTGTAGATGTAGATGTTCATGCTCTAATTTAACCTTTTCAGAGACTTATTTGCAATTTATTACTAAAGCGATAGGCGCGGTGCCGCCCTGGTTTCAGGAGTCATTCGGGGTCGGCTGCTGAAATCATGGTTAGGGACAATCATTAAATTGCCGTTCAGATATACACGGGCATCATCGAAAATGAATACCTGGTCAGAAAAGAAGATTGTTCGATCTTTAAGGATCGCCTCAACCACAGTGATAGAGTCAGCTAAGTTGTGCTGTAGCGCCCGGCCGGTGCCATCATTAGCGCCAACTGAATCAGCCCGGCCTAAAACTATTCCTCGGAAAGAGGAATCACTAGTTAGAACCGTATCAGACATTGGTTTGGCTGTTTTGCGAACTACCGCATCGGCACTTGTAACAGAGTCAGAAAAGGGTTTGGCAATAGATTTAATTATTGCTTCGGCTGGTGTGACAGAATCCGCGATGCCATGCATAACATGGAATAGCAGGGAATCACTGGTGACTACTGTATCTGAGGCAGTTTGAGTTTTGCCACTACCGAAGGTAATTGATAGACCATCACTTGGAATTACTGAATCACCAAAATTCTTGACTGGCTTTTTAACTATGGCGTCCGTAGAGGCCACAGAATCGCTTTGTGGATGTGTGATGGCCCGGACTATCGAATCGCTAGGCGAAACGCTGTCTGATGGCTTCTTCGTGACTTTGTTGACCCATGAATCATTGGGCACTACGTTGTCAGTTGGATTCATCGTATATTTGCGAATACTGGAATCACTTGAGGCCACTGAATCACCAAAATTCTTGACTGGCTTTTTAACTATGGCGTCCGCTGGGGTGACGGAATCAGATAATGGATGACCAACTGCTTTACTAATAACACTATCAAAGGTATTCGCTGTATCTGTCAAAATTTTGGTCGCAATTTTTATAAAATTTGTGCCGTCTGTAATAGTGATGTCATCAAACCAAGCGTCCATGATAAGGGTGGCTGAACCGTCATTCCCCGTAACACGCGGTATTACAGCTATAAAAGCTGTCGTGGAGGCTGTAGTAAATGTCCTAGTATATAGGGTCCAACCAGTGGTGGTTAATATAGGGCTGCCAGCGTTGGCTGAACCCAGAGTTACGCCGTCAGCTTGGACCTCCCGAAAAAGTATGGCTGCACCCGAAAAAGCGCTTCCACTATTAAGTTGTGTTTTTACAGCACATGTAACAGTATATTTAGTATTTGGTTTGATTGGTACTGCATATTGGGGTGTTTTACTAGCACTTAGAAGGGGTAGTAGGCCGCATTGTATTTGAGAACCTGTGGCTAGGGTAGATAATTTTAAAGAATTAACACCTGAGTTCGAGGTTGAAGAATCAAATCTAGCTGTTGCAGAGCCAGCCATAACGAAAGTTGACCAGCCATACATATCATTGGTTGTTGAGCCGGCGGCCGTACCGTCAATCCATCGTTGATTAGTATTTGTAGCCGCCACAAAACTAGGAGCTGCTTCAAAATCACTATTGCGAATAAGAAGTTCAGTTGGATAAACCGCATCTGCCAGATTGAGAATGAGTACTGCCATTTCTGGCCTCCTAACTAATCGTTAGGGTCCAGATAATCGAAAGTGTGTCGCTTGCACCTTTGTTAATCGTTGAAAACGAAGAATATGTGTACATATTACCAACGCTGGCAGCATCAAATATACCAGCCTCAGTAATAGCACCAGTACCAACTCCGGCGGCGTAGTCGCCTTGCATGGTCACGACATTGGTTGAACGGGTTTTGCTAGTTAAAGCTACTCGAACCAGCTCGGTTGCCAGAGCAGTTGTACCACCCGTACCTGTACCAACAGCCATCCAGCCGGGTTTACTAAGGGTTGGAGAAGCTAAAAGTTGATCGGCGATGGCGTTTTTACCAGCAGCCTCAACAGTATTGTGAATTGCCTCCCGCTGTTTTATCTTGCCGTTTTTATCTCTAAGAATAAATTCAACATTATATTTCAGGTGAGCTGAATCAGCATTAACATCAGATTGAATATTTTTACGCATCTTCTTCTCCCTTGTCGCGGACGAGACCGCCTTCTTTTGCTTTTGCGGCTGCATCATCTTCTAACTCGATGATAGCACCTGGACTGTACTGAACTTCATTGTGGAAATAACCATCTTCGGCAATTACAATATATTCGGATCGATTATGCTTTTCAGCCTTATCTGTGCTGTTTGCTTCATCATTGATATTGAGTCTGTGGTCAGTCATTGATTTAATCTTTGCATACTTTATTTTAAAAAACAAGCAATTTTCTAGCCATTTGCAATTGTATCTCGAATTGCTACCCATTGAGGTTTATGTCTTCCATCTGTATAGACAAGCCCATAATTATCAACTGCGGTGCTTGGGGAATTGGCGGCATCGATATCTGTATAAAAAAACAGTGGTCCAGCATAAGGTAATGAACGTACATACCTAATGGCTTGTTGGGCCAGTAGTGCTTGGGTCGCAATATCTACGGCACCAGCGGCGGTGCCATTATAATTACCATATTCTGTAAACCAGATTTTCTTATTGCCATCTCCGTTAGCAACCATGGTTTGATAAAGTGAAGTAACCAAAGTACTATTTAGACCATATACATGAAAATTGGCGGCATCGAAGTACCCAGGACCTATAGCAGTATATATGGCCTGTAGGCAAGTATTTGCATTTTGGTGAGTGCCGTCTGTAGTAGTTACGTTTCCTATACCCCCTAACAGTACGGTTACGGCAGGGTTGGCGGCTTTTATGGCAATATAAGTAGATTTCAGAAGTGTTGCATAACTAGCGGTATTAAAATTAAACCAGCCCCAGCCGGTCGGTTCATTAGGCTCATTTATAATCTCATAAGTATTTACTCCCTGAGAAGCATATCTATTCACGGCGGCGACTGCAAAATTAACAAAATTCTGATAATACTGGCTCTGCAAAACTCCGGCAGATAGAGCCCATGATGGTGGCCCAGAAAATGTTGCTAGTATATTAACGCCCGGGGAGGCGGCGATAATAGCATCCAATATGGTCCAGTCATAGGTTCCTTGTGAAGATTCTACTGTTGCCCAGGAGAAATCACATCTAGCCCAGCCAAGATTAGCAGCCAACAAATCAGTATATGCTGAACTTGAGGTTTGTTGATGCATATTAACACCAAAGTTCTGAGGGTCAGGTGCGCTCCGTACTAAATTACGAGGTGGTGACCAAATAGTACCGTATTGAATTGATCCATTATTGCCATTACCACTAACATCTCCTACTACGCTACCCGTCTCTTCGGTAGTAGGCCAATCTAAAATGGGCGAAAAAGTTGCTGTATTATTATAGCGTTGTGATACCTGAGATGAAGTTAAAGCACTGCTATAAATTTTAAGGGCTCCCAGATTGCCCGTAAATGCATTGCCTATACTTGTACGCTCAAATACACCCAATGCAGTTTGGTTAACCGTGAAAGTCCCGGTCGGAGAATAATTAAAATTGGTACTATCCAATACTCCATCTATGTATAAGGCAACAGTACCAGCGCCGTCATCAGTGAAGATTAATTGATGTAATCTTCCGTCTAAACAATTAGTGGCAGATGTCTTGGCTGATAATAAAGCTGTGCCAGCATCATTATGTAAATCTATTTGCAGTTTTTGGGCAGGAGATGCAGCCGCATATATTCTAAAAAATGGGGCTCCACTACTACTACCATTGCTAAATAGTGTTGAAAATTGAGCTTGAGGTAATCCCTTAAATAATAATTCGATTGAATAAGGAGAACCTAAAACTACACCTTTGGCGACTGGTAGAAGAACTCCGCTTGTTCCAGCGTTTCCATTAAAAACCAAGTTACTACCAATATTACGCCTGTTATTGGCCGATCCTCGCCCAGAAGCCGATCCTCGCCCAGAAGCTCCACTACGAAGTCCCATAGAAACCCCCTACTTTTGTGTACCTGATCGTACAAAGAATGTAACGTCAATCGTACCACCTGTTATAACATAACCACCAGTAGCAACATTGGCAGGATATTTATAAAAATTGCCAACTACAGGTGTGATAGTACCTCCTAAGTAACCTGATCCTGATGCTGTATTATCAGCAATCCTTACTGTGCCGGCGGTAGAACTGTTGACAAAAAATCCATGGATAGTACCAGGAGCTGAAAGGATCTGGCCGGAGCCTGTGAGGTTTACTGGAGTCCAGCCTTTCTCATAAGACGAAGTAGCATCATTAATAATATCTAGCTGTTGCAGCCACTTAACCCCAAAGCCATGAAGGGTAGAATCCCAAACATCAGCGAATATCTTGATCAGGCCGCGGAGTTTGGCGGAGATCGTACCATTGGCATCCGAGACTACAGCGGCATCAGCGATAGTTCCTTCTACGGTATTAAGGTTAGTGGTATTCGTGGTGTTGGTTGTGAAGCTTGCGGAAAGGCCCTTGAGAACCGATATGATACTGCCGTTCCCAGAACTGTAAGCAGAGTCGCCTACGGCGCCCGTCGCGGTAGCGATATTGTCCAGGTCGGTCTTGGAAGCGCCCGTGTCGCTCGTGAGCCTACGGAGCTTGGCGGAGATCGTACCTACGGCGCCGGCCGAAACGATAGCGTCATTGACTGAGCCCTCAACCACATTGGCCCCGTCAGCCGTAGTAGTCGCGGAAGTGCCGCTGCCGGCATCAGCGCTCGGGCCGAACGGCAAGTAATAGAGGTCGAACTGGACCTGGCCAGAAGTCGTGTCAGCTCCGGCGAAGGTGATAATAATTTCCTGGCCAGCCAGGAGGGTATAAAACGGTGTGGCGTTTGGAACAGTAGGGGCTGTCAGGGTGCCAGTCTTGTCTACCAAGATATTATTGGCGAAGGAAACGCTGTTCGTGGCTGGGATCAGGGCGCCAGTCGCGCCGGCGATACCTACGGCGATGGTTGCGCTGGCTCCAACCGGTAAAACTACACCCTTAGCGACTATCGCATAGAGACCGTCTTCCTCGACTTTAAACAAGGCTTCGTTGCTGCCATTTTGGCCGTTGCCGGTAGTACCGTCAAGGGTGATAGTACGGGCCTTAATGTGGGCGACATCGAGTCCTGGGTCACTGAGATTTAGTATATTTGAGCGGGTCATATATGTTTAGTATCCTTAAAGGCTTGGCAAAAAGCAAGCCTATTTCTTTTTGCGGGAGCCGTGGTAATTTTTCATGCCAGGAGCGGTTTTAGCCTTGCGGGCCAGGTTGCCGATCACGCCGCCGGGAACGCCGCGGGCCTTGAGTTGGGCCGAGCGGCCGCCGTAGCCTAATTTGTTGGATTTACCCTTGTAAGAACCACTTTTTTTGATGCCGGATGATCGTTTTGCCATAATGATTCTCCTTAAATTTTAATCTTATACAAAATCCTCTGACTCGTCAATAATCTGCCGGTGAACCCATTTATCGGTGGTTCGAGCATCGAAATCAATGTCTTCGTACTCCGCACCAGTCGTGTTATAGCGGACATGCGCATCGTAATAGGCTTGGTTAGCTAGGGGTTTCAGGTGAAAAAATGAGACTTCGGACATCGGATCGTTTATGCCACCGTGAAAAGGGTTGGCGCCAACCAGCGGAACCGCCGTGTAGGGATCAGAGCCCAGGTTGTACAGCGCCGCGACCTCATCGGCTGTGTAGGTCTCCACGGAGCCGTCATCCAGCGTGATAGTGCCGTAGTAAACGGCCCATTTTGGTGGTTGAGGATAGTCAGGCATAGCCTCATTGTAACAAAAAAGGCCCCGAAGGGCCTTTCTTGCTTTGGAATGCTGTGGTGGACAGTCTAGCTGCCGTCACCAACTGAGCCGTAACAGCCCATCCAGTCGGAGTAACCGACTGAGAACCGTACAACGCTCTTCCAACGTGCGGCTTCGGCATCGAAGTCCCAGTTGGGTCCCTGTACGCCTTCGTCCTTGCGGATGAAGAAGTTCAGTTGCGCGTCTTCCTGATCGGTCAAAACAAACCACGCCAACGCGGACGTCAGGTAGGGCCAGATAACAATATCCAGCGAACCTTGGACCGGGTTGATGTCGTTGAAGTTAGAACCTAGTACCTGAGTCGATTTCATGATGATCTGGGCGGTATATTGCAACTCGACCGGGACCAACAGAGTCGTAGGCATAAATTCTACTATCTGACCTTTGGTATTCAAGCGCTTGCGCATGGCAAGAGTAACGGCTTGAATTGCGCTCTGCGTGAGCGCGGTGGTGATCTTGTTACTCTGAATGATGTCACCAGGCCGGTTTACGTGGTTGGTGGCGAATAGTGCCTTGCCATCACCCCCCGTAAAGGTGGCCTTACCGCCGCCGCCGACTACGAAACCGTAGTTGAAGACGTCAGCACCAGCTTGTTCCAGCGTCATCATCTTTGACTTCGCTAAAGCGGCTGGACGCTTTTTAATCATGCCCCATTTCTCATCGTCAATCATTTCCTGAGAGACTGATGCACCCTTGGCAAATTTCTTGTGGGTGTAGGTCACTTCCCAACCTGGTACGGTGTCTTCGTACTTGATATTCTCAAGTTCTGCCGTCTCTTCGAGCTGGCCGTAGCCGCTCATGGAAGTGTCTTGCTCGTATGCCTTATCCGAAGATGTCACATTGAAAACCTTGTCGAGGCGACTTACGAATTTCGCCTCCGCTTCATCGTGGATCTGTCGGAAGACGTTATCTAAGGCTTGTGGCCATTTTGGGCGTACTTCTGCCATTGATCTATTCCTTCCTTCCCGCTATGAAAGCGTGGTTATCGACTGTGGGGCTGCTACGACAAAGGTGCCTTTGCCAAAAACTGTACCCGCAGCGTTAGTTGCTACTCTCCGGAGACACAAAAGTTGGCCAACAGTGGCGCTTTTGCTCAAAACATCAACCGTCTGCCGACCCGTGCCGCCCGTAAGGGTAGGCGTGTCGAATGACAGGTGGGCCGAGGTGGCGCTAACCGCGAGGGTAGTGCCATCTGTAGTTTGGGTGATGGCCTCGATTACTAAAGTTGTCGAGGTCTTGGTGGTCGCTGTTACTAATGGGTTAATGACCGTACCCGTACCGTAGTCCGTACCAATCGTTCCGGTCAAGTTAATGGCCGCTTTTAGGTTGGTAAGGGCCGCGGTCGCGGTGGTGTTAATGAGAACCTCATTAGCAGCACCGGTTAGCGTGGTCTTGAAGGTGTATGTGACACCTCCGACCGTAATTGTGTCGTTGTTGGCCGGCGCCGTAGCGTCCGAGGTCAACACCGCCTGTGATTTAACCACCAGCTTAAAATAGCTGCCGGCTGCGTCAGCAGGAAGAGAACCGTTCACTGGTATGCGGAGCTTCAATCCCTCTACCAAAGTGATGAGAACCTGTTTCGTGCCATCGCCGAGGACGACTGGCGCACGATAGTTTCTACTCACAAGGTTGGTGACTTCACCGCCGGTAACAACACCTGCTAATTTCAGGGTGCTAACGGAGGTAGAATCGACCGCATCCGAGGCAACATCTACGAAATCGCCATCGGTAACAGTCACACCACTCTTAACAATTCGCTGTTCAGTCGCGAACTTAGAGATTTGGGATCGGCTTCCTAGAATTTCTACTGGCATAGGAACCTTTCAGTTACAAATTAATGAAACCGGCTATGCGAGTTTTACGCCGAGCTTCTGTGCAAAAAATTGTTCTTGGTCACTCTTCTTTTGCTTGGAAGCGGGTCGTTTTTTGTTCGGTGTGTGCCGGGTGGCAGCAGTTTTTTTAGCGGCAGATGCAACTTTTTCTTTCTCAGTCGTTTCCAATTCCCAGCCATAATATCGGTAAGCGGCTTCAAGTCCCTCTTTCATACTGGGGAATTCACCTTCATGCTCTTCGCGGTACTCTTGACCAAAAATCTTGAGAAAGCGGCCGATTTTCCGACTCTTTTCAGGGTCAGATACAGCCTCCGGGTGGGCATCCACAAAATCTGAATACTCCCGTTTACTCTCGTTGTCCAATTTCGCCTTTACGTGCGCGGTAATCGGATCGAGCTGTTGCTGGCCTTCGGGATCATCGCCCTTGGCCAGAGTCTTAGCGCCTTCCTCCCCGAATAAAGCTTTCGCGATATCCGGCTTGGTCTTGATCGCCCCTAAGAGTTTGTCGAGTCTCCCCTTCGTCTCTTCGAGGACCCCATTGATACGGACCGTCTCTTTCGAGTTTTCGATATACGATTTTTCAATCCGTTCGGCGTCTAATGAACCATCTTCGTTAAGGAACTGCTTGAGGCGTGGCTTGTAGGTATCTGACTTCTTGGATTTTTTGTCCTTGTCAGCGTCCTCGGCATCATCGTCTTCCTCGGAGTCATCATCAGAATCTTCCTCGTCGCCGGCTTTGCCGCCTTTGGCTGCCTCTTTAGACTTCTTGGATTTTTTGTCGTCCTCATCGGTGTCATCCTGGTCAGTTTCGTCTTCCGAATCCAATTCGTCTTCGGTTTCTACTTCTTCGTCAGGCTCATCGATGGAATCTAAAAATTTACTCCAACTATCGTCTTCTTCTGCCATGTTAAATTACCTCTCTCGCCCGCATGATCTGTTTTTATTCAGAATTACCGCTGTTTTTATTCAACGGGGGGTCGTATTAAAAAGTAGTGTGCCGCCACCCGATGGCCCGGGTAGCAACTCCTAATTTTCGGCTTCGTCTTCAACCAGGACCTTCTTGATTTTCTCCAAATTTTTGAAGAAAGCCACTAATTCAGCGGCGGAGCCCTTGTAGTAATGAAGCTGATCGCTTGTCAGGCTATTACTCAAGTTAGCGCGCGCTAAATGGTCCTTACGCTGGGCCACATAGACATTTCTTAAAATTTTAAACACCGGGCTATCAACAAATTCGGCAATTAAAACTGCTTGGGCCGTTGATAGTTTGATGTTAAGTCCGGGTGGAGTGAGCCCAGGATCGCGCTTCATAAGCTTGATTGGCCACAAATCCTCGTCTTTACTGCTGCTCATACTAAAAATCTACCTGAATTTATTGTCTAACGCAAGTATTTTAACGGTTGGGCGCTTGCTGGTTGCTAACTTGACCGCCGTTGACGTTGCCGGGCGTAGCTGGTGGCTGGGCTGGTGCAGCGCTCTGGGCGGCAGCCTGGGCCTGTTTGATTTTGGCCGCGGCGGCCATGACGTTTGGCGGCGGAGTGGGCGTACCGGAGCCGGGAGCCGGTGGACCGCCAGGAATTGGTGCCGGGCCACCCGGGCCGGTCGCGCCCATGCCGGGTTCGCCGCTCATACCAGCCGCCGGAGCGCCAGAAGTCTGGCCGGCCGCGGCGCCACCTGGTCCGTTTTCGTTTTCGCCCATGATGTGCCGTTGGAAAATGGCCGCGATGCCCGGATTGTTGGCTACGAATTTCTTGTAGAAGTCAGATTCGGTAAATTGAAGGTGGACTAGGGTGTGCTGTTCGTCAGCGCCCTCAGTCGGATCAAGGGCGATACCCTTCATCATCACCAAGTTCTCCCAGTAAGCCTGGGATTGCTGCTCTTCGATGGTCTTGCCTTGGTCGGTCAGCCAGGTTTGCGGATCGAAATCATATTCTTGGATGATATCTTTCATAACCCGGCGCACATTGATCTGTTGCATGGTCATCGGGTTCCCCATGAGACCGTTGAATAGCTCCATAACCTTACTCTGGCGGATCGCCTGGGGCAATACGGCCTTGATGTCCCACTGGATGCGGATATCCACGTCTCCGAGGTTATCGAAGAAGCGGGCGTGGGTTGAATCCAGTTTGAAACTAGCGGTGCCATTCACATCATTCATTTGCAGGGCTTTGGTACCGTCATCGTCTTCGACAATATTGAATTCGTGACCGTCAATAGAGATATTGCGGTAGACTTTCTGGGTTTTGGCCTTCGTGTCATCGTCCTGGGTAATATCTATAACCCGCGGGGCTGGGTAAAAGAACTGGATGTTGGACCATTTCAGTTTGCCAACCCGTTCAGTGGTACTCATGCCAGTTAAGGTGTTAATAAGGTTGATGCGCTTCTGGCTCTGCTCAGTAATGATTGAGGCTTCTGTAGCAGTGCCGCCGACATTCACGCTCTGGGAGCGGTCGTCAATGCCGGTAACGCGCTGCTCATCGTCCCGGAGCATGTCATCCATACGGACAGAGCTTCCAGGCACGTCTCCGTACTCCAAGGGCTTGATAACCTGGTCCAGGTTTAAACCGCCGGAATTGACGTGTATGAAGCCGTGGGGGCGCGTGGTGGCCTCGTCCTCGTCAATGTCGAACAGGTCCGAAACCAGGAACATTTTGTTGAGGTGCATTTTCTGGCGGTCCAGTGATAGGTTGCGGATGGCTTCGCGCTCTTCCTGGGTGGGGGCGATAATTTTCGGAATACCCATGCCGTAGATCCGACCCTCAACTGGGTAGTAATTCCAAATGGCGACCGGCAACTCCTTGTGTTTGAAGGGAATTGGCTGGTCACAAATTACAACAGTGTTCGCGAGTATCTGGTAACTGTCGGTCATTTTGTTGTAATAGCGCAAGACTTGTACATAGTCGCCATCCATCGGGTCATCGTCTGACCTCTGGAAGAAGTTTGACTTCGGAGATATGCTGCCACAGGGAATAACCTGGTCCACGTTATAGCAATCTTCCCGGTCAGAATATTTCATGTGAAAAGTGTCGAGCCGCATCCGCTCTTCCAAGATGCAGTCTTCGGCTTCTTCGATGCAGGTGGCCGCCTCGTCTATAAAAATCCGCTCGTTGGGCCATTGTTTGGTGAAGGTATCGTCTTTGTCGATAATTTCCCGGGATTTGTACTGTAGGATGCCATTCTGCACCGAGTCAGGGTCTTGGACCATCCTGGTTTCGTAAAAATATTCCTCAACGGTGAAGGCCGTGCCGCGGGAAGCAGCGCAGTTGAAGGCTTTTATGGTCTCAAAATCAAAACCGGTGCGGTCCATGTTGTACGTCAAGATGCCGTTGCCCCAGAACGCCAGCGGCGTATCTGATCCCTCTTGGGGTTTCAGGCTCGGGCGGATCTTGACGCCGACAGTTTCTTGAAGGTGGGTTTGGATAGCGCTGAAAGCGTCCGGCAAGCGGATGTCGGCCCGCCAATCGTCCGGGTCGCGCTCCGGCCGCCAGAGCCTAGAGAGTTTGTCGGCCTGTTCCCAGTCCCGTTCGGCTTCCCGGCGCATCGGGTCATCCTTCATTCGCTGATAACGGTCCCAAATATGGGCCCGGGTGGCCCGGTCATTCTTGTTCGGCTTGTAATTATACTCGTAGCCTTGGCCGCGCTTGTCTTCTTTTTTGGCGGGTGTAGCGCCATTAGCGATTGCGGTTTGCTCACGAATTTTTTTTAGATAATCTGCCATCAGTAACCAATCATTGGGCTCCGGGGAGCATTTAATTTTTTGAACAGGGCCTTGCGCGATTCGGATCGTTCACGCTGGACCGCGTTGCGGAGTGGCGGAGTGGCAACTTCAAGCACGGTGGCTAAAGCATCGGAGATATCGTCATATTTGGCCTTCGGGAATTTGACTAATTCATCTTCCAAAAAGTTTAAGTTGGGACATTCTACGATGTGAAACACCCGTCCGAATTCGTACTTAGGAGCAAGGGCCAAGATACGGCTTTCCTTATCATTGACTCTATGTTTAATGTACCGTATCGGTAGCCATTCGCCAAGCTCTTTTTGCTTGTCCTTATAGGTGCGCTCAATCGAACTGCCGGCGCCGGCCAGGGCCTCGACCGCGATGTATTTAGGTTGGAATTTTCGGAAGAGCCGGAAGGTTTCCATGACGATTTGCCCCTCGCTCATCTTGGCCCGGACGATATAACGGACGTACAGGTTGTCCTGGTAGTCCATGCCGGATATCACGAAGGCCGCCCAGTCGGAGTGCGCGCCATCGCCGCCCGGGTCAACCGTCAAGTACCAGTTGATCGGGATGCCATCGACTTCGTTCCAGCGTTTCTTGACGAACCACTCCCGCTTAAACTTAGCGGTCTCGCTATCGACCGGGTTGTTCATGTACTGGCAGGAGAAAATGTAACTGCCCTGGCGTTCGCGCTGGGCCGTTAAGAATTCAGTGTCCAATTTGGCCGGGTAGAATAGCTCCGCGCCGTCATCGGACCTGGCCTGGCGGGTTATGACGTTGAACTTAGAGAGGTGTTCGTCAATGATATCCTGGTACAAATCGGTGTGCGTCCAGCGGGTGCCGATAACAATCGCTGGCCGGCCCGGATCGAGCAGCGAGTAGGCCAGCTTCCAGTGTTCCTTGACCTTATCAATCTGTTCCTTGGTCTTGGTGTTGATTTCCGAATGGAGGTCATCAAAAATAATCAGGTCATAGTGCCGGGAGTTTTTGGTAGTGTCCACGCCGCCGGTATCGATGCTGGGCTCTTTGCGGGCCTTCTTGCGGGAGGCCAGGTCAACCGCCGAACTATGCCAGCGGGTCGCCTTGTCCTTGGCGTTGGCGTCCGGCATGATGCCCCAGCAAGCGTAGAAGACTTGCCGGTAGTCATCGTTGCCCTCGAAGTGGCCCTTGATCTCACTCAAGAAACCGGAGCTGTTGGTTGAGGTCTCAGAGTCCAGCAGGATGCGCTTCTCCGAAAAGTGCAGGAAGTATTGCAGCGTGAAACCAATCGTCACTACGGAAGTCTTGAGGGTGCCGCGGGGCAGCAGTAACAGTAGTTGGTTGAGCAGGGCTTCCAGTTTGTCTTCGTGCCGGAGCTGGTTCTCGTTATCGGGGTCGGCCTCGAAGCCGGGAATGAACGGCTGGAGACTTTCCAAAAACATGAGCCGCTCTTCTTCGGTTGGCAAACCCAAGTCTTCGGTACGGCCGTAGTCGCTGGGGAATTCGATATCCTTGATAACTTCCGGCGTGTCCCAGAACAGGATCCGCCGGGTGGCGGCGCAGACCGGGCCGTGGACGAACTCATCAATGTCGGTATAGCCTAAGACGTATTTACAGAGGTAGAATAAGTCAACCTTGCAGCGTTCGGCGATTTGCTGGTAGGCCAGCTCTTCGGCTTTTTTAATTGCTAAACGGGTGTCCATTACCAGTTAGTATAGCAGAGGTCTAGGCCCGGCTATCGTGGACTAAATCCCAGCCGTGTTCGGGCGGGTCGCGCAAAACCAGTTGGCCGAGCGGCCGGTTGGCGACAGCCAGTGAGCAGCCGAATTCCCCGAGGCGTTCAACCTCTTCGAGAGTGCCGGCCTCGGCATGGCGGCGGATCACCTCTTCGGCCTCGTCCTCCATGATCTGCTTGTGGGATAAGCGGTCGTGCGGTTTCATAAAATTATTCTAGCATAAAAAGAAAACACTCCGCAGTCTTGCGACCTTGGAGTGTCTTCCCGAAAACAGGTGTAGGTATGCCTAAAAAAGTTCTCTGAGTTAACTCTATTACTGACATACCAGTAACAAAATTAACCGTAGTTCAATAATAGGTTATGGCCTATTGTTTGTCAAGCGCTATTTGATGCGCTTGACGACCAGGAATCCGTTGCGGGGATTCTCAGCCACTTCAAAGCCGTCAGGCAACGCGCAGCCTTCGGGGCGCTGGTCGCGGGTGAAGTAGTAGATGCTCTGCTGGCGACCGCCGCGCAGGGTGACTTCTTTGGTGTTCAAGTAATACTGAACGCCCTTGCTGTTGGTGTGGGTGTAACTATCAGACATTTATTTGGTCTCCTTGCTTTTTTTAAGTGCTGTCTCGAACTCTTTGGGACCGATAGGCTTATCATCCTTGGAGTAAGCCGTCTCAGTATCGCTGACGGTCTTCATATAGCGATGACCGTCCAGGGTGAAGTCGATGGCGACTTCGGATTTGCCAGGGCTGGCCGGCGGATCGAGCGGCGGCTTGGGGTTTTCCGTGGCCCGCTTCTCAGCAGCCAGGGCTTTATCCTCTTCGGGAACTTCGGCCTGGATGTCGGTGTTCTCGTTGCGGGCGATAGCCGCGTTGGCGTAGAACAACATCTGCTCGAGGCTCGTTAATGCCAGGCTTTGCTCCCGGCAGAAAGGCGTCATGTCAATCACGGCGTCCTTCATGGCCTTGCCGGCGGCGCGCATCCCTTCGATCTTCTTGATGGCATCCGCGGTGGGCGTGTGATTGGTGAAATTCCAATCCCAGAGTTGCTTCCGCTGGTCAGGTGACTGCGGACCCACTATTCTTTGCCGCCTTTTTCAGCGGCATCCTCGGCTGCGGAGTCTTTGACGCCGGGTGGTTCTGGATCACCCTTTTTTTCAGCGGCATAAAGAGTCTTCATCTTCTTCATGGCCAGGGCGCGGGTGTCGAACTCGCCCATTTTCTTGCCGGTCTCCGTGTTGTAGACACAAAACTTGCCGGTCTCGTCTTTGATTTGATATGGCATAGGCCAGATCCTTTCGTTTAGTTTAATAACACTTACCTGAACCGCCCCTCACGGGCATAGGCGGCGATGGTGGGATTCGAACCCACGTCCACCAAGCTGTTTAAGTAACCGAATAATGCTTGGTGGTGAATCGGTGTCTGCCATAAGTCCGCTTTGGCTACATCGCCCCAAGAGCCTCTCGACCGGGGCCGGAGGTTAGGCGCCAACGCGCGGGGGTCGAACCCGGCAAACCCCGAAGGGAAATTGTGGCTCCTAATTGCCAGCGTGACGATAATCGAATTGTTAAGGGACGTTCAGGGGAACTACCCCTAATCTAACAGCCCACCACCCCTCATGTCAAGCGGAATCTCCCCTGCAAATACAAAGCCCCGGGTTCAGCCAAGGTGCGAGACCAAGGCCGAACGATCCGGGGCGACCCGGCATAACCATAAACCGGGCAAGCGATTGAGAACGAAACCCTACCATCGGTTTGCCTCACCCCTAGTATATCAAATCCAAATACCCCCACCCAAAACGGGGGTCAAAAGCGGATTTTTTTTCTGGGTATAAAAAGCGAGGAACATTCAATCTGTTAGAGAGTCATAATGAACACGGCGAGCAGGGCAAAATAATAAGGCCATTTCAATCTGTTATTTATGTGGGGGAAATTTTAGTAAAATGCTAACCATTGTCGGTTCGGGATCATCTATTGTCAGGTGGTTGTAGGGGGGCAGATACCATATTTTTGGTATATATTAACTGGGGTTGTATGTCATCATTCTTTGTGGTTGTATATAGTATTTTAGTGGGTATTTTTTAGTCATAGGGGGATGAGGGTTTGGTTGTTAGTGAATAACATGCCCGCAAATGCATCAATCGGGTGGTTGGGTTTGCAGATAGTCTTATTCATGAATCAAACAGATTGATATATCGCCAGCAAACAACAAAACAATCAATGAATAAAACATATTAAACCATAATCACATATGACCTTGTGTCAATAGCGTTGAGCATAAACCATAGTATGACATGCATATAACAGTGGTCGTATATGTGTACTGTCGTACAATGTTGATTGTACGCCACTAACGGATACGCACCCCTGTACATTGATAACCCTTTGACAGGTGTTATTGTGCCGCGCGAAAAGTAAAAAGCCAAACAAAATTGGCGGACACATGCACAAACCCATAGCCCCCTTACTCTAATACTTGCTTGTAATTGCCGTAATTCATACAAGTTGCTGATTACTAACTATAATGCTTTCGCCATAATGGAACGGCAATAATGTTTAATTACTAATATCGCAAGCTTGGTTGTTATGCGCTTTTCTTTTTGCTTCCGGGGCGAACGCAGCGAGTGAAAGCGCCGCGCGTAGTTTTAAGCTCAAAACCCGGTTTATGCCGGTTTTACGTTGATTTGCGTGAATACTGAGCCACGTACAGGCGATTTGAGGCGATAAAAATAAAAAGATGGGTTGATGTACGTCTTTTATAAATGATGTGAACGCAGCAAGCAATTAGTTCAAGCTCCCTGCTAATAAAATAAAAAAAGAGTTGACAAGGAACGCAGCGAGTGAAACAATGGACGGGTAAAGCTATTAAGCTTTATTACATTAACAATTAAGTCAGGGGGACAGATGACAGTAAAACCGTTTTTACTTCACCCAGCCGATCAGCCGCGCATTGTTAAAATCGAGGTCCGGCAATTCGGGATTAGTAAATGGGTAAAAGTCCGGCGCGCAAGCCGGAGCGAATAACAAGCAACCAAAACAAAAAAGGAAAATCATGCCAACACTAAAAGAGTTCGGACAAGCGGCCATAGCACTAATAATAATCTGGCCGATCGCAATACTATTTTTAAGTCTCTAAGGGGGAAATATGAACGCAACACAACGCAAGTACCACACCAGTAAGCACTTTGTAGAATTAAAAGAATTAGGCTATGTCTATAGCAGTATGGGGAAAATTAACGGTTTAGAGCGTCGCGTTCATGCGTTTATGGAGCGATGTTGTAACGAGGATATAAGCGAAGCAACGCAGGAGCGCCAAGAAAAGAAATTCACCGAAGAAGCCCGGGAGCTGTTTGGCGGTGAGTTGCCCAAGGGTTTTATGCTTAACGGCGACCCCAGGGGCTACGCGCTTAAATTAGATGATGAGGCATACAGCCGCGACCCACGTGACCCCAACCACATGCCAGTCACTTACACAGATATGGGCGGCTATGGAATATTAGCCCCTGACTTTCAGTAGTGACACGCTAGGGCGGCAATCCGGCCGCCTTATGGGTATCACTACCCGATAATATCAATTAAATCAGGGGGCAAAATGACAGCCAAGATTAAATATAACGGTCGCTATTACCGCACCGTAGCGGAAGCAGTTAAGGCCAACGGATGAAAAAATATGAGCCGTTCGATTTGGATGAACTGGAAGAGGTTTGTACAATCGGCGAAAAAGTAACAGTTCCGGCCGGTAAAACCGGCATGTGGCACGTTTTCACTAACAATACAGATGAGTTTTTTGGGCTCGACCAAGAAGCCGAGGCGCGCGAGTTATTCGACACCTGGGCGAAAGAAGAAGGTTGCGCCCGGCTGTACTTGGAAATTGAAGACGAAGACGGCAATAACGAGCTTGAGGAGTGTTGGCAATCCGTTGGCGACTATCCGATGTAGTGTTACGCTAGAGCGTCCACGCGGGCGCTCAGTGGGTGACATCACCCGATAAACTAATCAAGGGGGAATATGACAAAGAAAGCCTCAAAGGTGGAATTGTCTATTTTGGAGCGTTGCGCCTTGCGCGACACGCTACAGGCCGCGCTGGATGACCAGGACACGCGGAAACAGCTCAAGGCGTGGCGAGTTCACGCCATAGAGCGGGTTATAGCCAAAATCCCGCCCGTTAAGTAGTAGTGCGCTAGGCCGTCAGTTTGGCGGCCGATGGGTATTATTACCCGTAAATTAACCAAAGGGGGCAAGATGAGCAACAAACTAATTGGTGTGGTGGCAGCACTTGGCGTGGCGCTGCTGGCCGTGATTGTGATCGGCACATATCACGCAGCCAACGCCGAGGCTCAAACGTCTAAGATCGAGTATGTAGCCCAAACGTGCTACGACCAAATCCACGGCATCCCTACAGCAAACTTTCAAACTTGCGGGGACGCGGAAGACCAAGCGAACGCGGAATATTTATGCAACGCCAACACGCTTACCGCTAAGTGCTGGGTTGAGTTAAAATAAACCCGTGTACCGAAAATATAGAGTAATCATTTTCACGACTAGAGGCCGCCAGCTAGCAGCGGCGGCCGATAGCGTCAACGGCCTGGCCGACATGGTGAAGTATTGGTTTATCAACGACCCGGCCGGGCGCGCGGTCTATGATGACCAGGTGCAAGCCGTAGCCATTTATGAGTTTGACCCCAGCACCGCGCAATATATCAACATTGGTCAGATGACCAGCAACAGTCGCGCGGATGCTGTCGCCAAAATCCGCATCCTGGGCGCTCGATAGGTAACCTAAAGATGAAGCAAGAAGGCTGGCATAGAATCTTCGTAGGTCGAATTGAAAAGTCAGAGCTTATAAATATCGTTCGAGAGGTAAAGAACCTCTGGCATTTCGGCCCTATTATTTGGCCTCAAGGAGACAGCAAAAAACGCGCTCAGATTAAAGCGGTGAAAGATAGTGCTGATCAGTATTGGGTACTGTTGAATGATGCCGCGATGACCTATCTACTGTTGCGCTGCAAGGATATCGAAGCACCAAAGATTGTTGGCCGCAGCGGTAAACCGGAAGAGCCAATCAACCTTGAAGATATCCCGTTTTAAACAGGTGCGGGAGCGTTGCGATTATTGAGGACCTGGATAAGCTGGACCGGGTTGCCGGCGTTAATGCCAGCGATGAGCGCCGACAACGCCGCTTGGTCTTGTGGAGTAACCGGATCCGGGTCTTCACCTTTACTCTGGTTATGCATAGCTTCACTGACTTTGGTGAGTTCGTTAATCGTCAATTCCCGGTACAGTTCCAGCTTTTGCTTAAACTCGCGCTCAGTAATCGAGCCGGCGCGGAGCTGTAGCCGGAGGTCCTTAATCACGCTGGCGTCTTCGATAGCCTCATCAAGCCGGTTTTCGATAAGCTGATGAGCTTTTTGCTTGAGCAACACCGCGGATGTTGCACCTTCTTGGGCGATCAAAGCGCGGCCTTGGCTAATTGCTGGTAGGTTGGATTGCCGGAGCCGGCGGATTGTCGCCACGTTGACGGTGCGGCCGTAAGCTTTCTCAAAACTCTCTTGGATTTGCGCATACTGGGAACCAAGGGTTAGCTGTTTAACCACGTATCGGCGCTGTTCGTTGGATAGTCTGGCTGCCATTGGGTTTTAGTATACAATATATTCGGGTCAAACTGCTGCTCAAGTAGTCCTGGCCCAAAGTCCGTGTTGTGAGGCACGGACTTTTTAGTTGACACAACGCAGCATGAGGGGTATATTGAGCCATAAGTAGGACACGTACAAGTAGCCTGCACACAATTCAATCAATAGGCAGGTTGCAAAACGCCGGGCGTTGCTATACTCTAGTAATGTACGTGTCCCAAGCCTCCTGCTAACGGAGGCTTTACACTTTGTCAAAACAAAACCCTACCTACTACGCGATCATTACCGCGGATGTTCGTTATGATAATGATCTACCGCCAAACGCCAAACTTCTCTATGGCGAAATAACAGCCCTGGCTAATGCTACTGGGATTTGTACCGCTAGCAACGCTTACTTTGCCAAGCTTTACGACGTTAAAGTCCGGGCGGTGAGTGAGTGGGTTAGCATGTTAGCTGGTAAGGGATATATTGAGGTGAATGTTATCGTCAACTTTGGGAACAAGCGCGAGATCGTGCTACCTATAGTGAATAATCACCATACCTATAGTGAAAAAACACTAGAGGGCTCTAGTGAAAATTCACTACATAATAATACAAGTATTAATAATAAAGCGCGCACCTCCAGCACAGAGCCTTCGGCTGATATCTTAAAAGCCTATAATTTATATCTTAAATACTTTATTTCTGGTATTACACGTGATATTGCCGGGCCGGTATTTAGCAAGCCGCTCATGGAAGCCGCCATGAAACGATATCGGCTGACACCAAAACGGAAGGCCGCGCTTGAGCGCCGACTGAAAGACGCTGAGCCAAAAATGGTATTCGCCGCGATTGTTGGGTTTGGCCGGGCGGATTGGAGCAACGGCAATAATGACCGTAGATGGAAAGCTGACCTGGCAGATTTTATCTGTCGTAGTTATGAAAATGTCGAAAGGGGGGCGCGTTTATACGAAGAACAACGTGCTGGATCACGGTCTGACGATCCATGGAACGCCTAAGAGCGTTTCAAAAGTGCCGGACTGGAATACTATCAACTAATGCCCTAAAATGGGCGGAAACGGGCTTATTTAAGCGCACGGAGCAATTTATGGACGACCAACCATCACAAGAAATGCCAAGGTATCAATCTCATAAAAAAGTTTGGGCTTTGAAAATACAAAGTATTGAAACTGATCTTGAGAGAGCTAAAAAAGAAGACAGAGAAACTGATGGCGGAGCTTTTATTACCCCTGCCGATGAGGGGTATGGTGAATTCAAAGTAGATCGTGAATTCGTCCAAAAACATGAGCCCGTAGCTGGAGGCTATTATGTTGTCTATGAGGGTGGTTATAAATCATTCTCACCAGCTAGTGCGTTTGAAAACGGTTATACAAGAATTTAATTTAAGGAGTTAATATGTTAGGATTCAAGACTAAAAAGCAAAAGACATTGGAAGAAATTCGAAGTAGGCCGAGCAAAACTATCAACCTAGGGTTACACGAAGAACCGTTTTTGTTCGACGTCCGGGCCATACCGCACGGTGTTATGATCAAGCGTATCTTTCACCGCAAGGGACAACATAACTGGGAGTGGCGTGTTAGTTACCGGGCCGGGAACGGTAAGCCCTTGCGAACCGTTTACTAGGGCGAGACTTTGGATATCGCCCTAGCCGAGTTCTTCAAAAACCATGAAGACATGCTGATCGAGTACAATGATAACAACGTAGGGGGCATAGGAGCAAACTAGCCATGAGCAAAGGTTTACGGCATTACCCTGAAAGCCAAAGAATGGAAATCGCTATGCGGCGCACGAAAGTATCAACCAAGGGTTGTAGCTATTGGGGCGCTGTAGGGTTTCTGAACTCGAAGGGTATCAAGACCAAGGAGCAGTCAGTCACGGATGCGGTCGGCGTCATCATGAACATCGCACATCTCAATAATGCCCAGCAAGCAGAAAGGAAAAAGAAACGTGCGAATTTACGACGGTCCCCGCGCACTACGCTCGCAGCAGCGCTCGATCCGCGGAGCAAGAGGCGCTTGGAAGCGCTTAGAGCTGGCTGATCCGATTCAGGTTGGCGTGGATCTCGCCAGCGGCCCGGACAAGACAGCCTACACGATTTGTCGAACTCCGGGCCGGCTTCGCCGGTTCTTGAGGAAGCACGGCATTGATCGTAGCACCTGGGAATACAAAATCATTCGGCAATATTATTCGTAACTAAGGAGAGAGTATGGCTAAGAACAAACGGCGTTGCCCGACTTGCCATAACGTGATCGACAAATATCACAAGAAAAACGGTTGCTACTGATGAGAAGGACCTACAATGAAAAAAATACTAAAAGTTCTATTCTGGGTGATGACAATAACTGATCTGGTAGCGACTATCTGGTTCATCCAGTACGCGCAAATCAGGCTTTAAGGAGGACGAGTGAAAGTTTTACAGTACCGCAAGAAGTCAGTAGTAATTTCGGCGATGCAATATACCGGCGAAAACTGGGAAGAAGCGTTGGCCTGGGTTAAGAGGCAGGGCGGCAACGCTGCCGGGGCGCATCGGCAGATAACCATCATTACCCTTGAGGGCAACATGAAAGCCGATCCGGGTGACTGGATAATCCAGGGTATTGCCGGCGAATTTTACCTGTGTAAGCCTGGTATCTTCGATGAGACCTACGAGCCCTATGACGGTAAGAAAACCTTGTCTAAGCCCTTGGCTCAATGGTTTCCTGACCTGAATAGTTTCGAAGTAGATCAGATCCGCCAGTTGATACGCGGAGCCGCGGAGCGCGATGCGCAGCTTGATGGCAAAACGCCGGTCCGCACTGTTACACTCACTATCGGATCCCTTCATGATTAAGGTCCTGAAATATCCCCACCGTAGGTTGGCGCGCAAGTCAACGCCGGTGAAGAGCATGGCAGAAGCCCGGCAAATCCTCAAAAAGCTTGATGACGCTATCGCCGAGCAAGTCTGGGGCAAAGTCCTGGGCTTCGCCGCGCCGCAGATCGGTATCGACAAGCGCGTGTTCAGGGCTTCCGGTATCGGCTACATTAACCCCGAGATTGTTTGGATGTCGAAAGGCTGGAACTACTGCCATGAGGGCTGTTATTCGCTCGAGCAAGGGCGTTACGATTACGAAGTGGTCCGGCAGCACTCTTTGATTCTGAAATGGACCGATGAGGGGGGGGTAGACCACGAAGAACGATTTAACGGCAAGCGGGCTCAAATTATCCAGCATGAATACGATCACCTGGAAGGCAAGCTTGCTAACAGCGCAGAAGAGGCAAAATGAATCTGTTGTGTGTTTTCGATGATTGCCGATTCCCAGCGAGATATGTTTTTATGGGAATGTCACTCTGTAAACAACACTTTCAGTGGAAGAGCAACCAGGTACAGAAGTGAGATCGCGACCTACCCTGGTACAGGTAAGCATAGATAAATTCTGCTGGCTTTGCGGCAATCCGCGAACGCACCAGTGGCCATTTTTAATGTAAGGAGAGATATGAAGACCCAAATAATTGTTGAAAACGGTGTGGTGTCAATCGTGATTGATGATGGCAAGCCCGTAGTAATCCAGCCGGCAATGCGGGCTGATAATAGTACCCCCCCCCCCCCCCCCCCCCC
>Ga0208357_1000211_pt1 | contig 47916 bp, 51 predicted proteins | sample NGESurdeep092012_6_FD_184487 | JGI IMG/M metagenome (GOLD analysis project Ga0208357, IMG submission 184487) | Arctic peat soil microbial communities from Barrow, Alaska - NGEE Surface sample F52-2 deep-092012 (SPAdes) | ecosystem: Environmental > Terrestrial > Soil > Wetlands > Peat ...
GTCAGCGCTGGTGCGAACGAGCACCTCGACATCAACCACAACACCTCATCAAGCGCCGTTCGCACTTGGCCACTGTCGAATTCTCGAAATTGGCGACTCGCTAGGTGACGACCTCGAATACGGGATTCGACATGAACTTCAGTTGACGCCGGGATTAAAACTGATCCAACGCAACAAAGCGTCGACCGGTCTTTCCGCGTCATGGTTTTACAACTGGCCGGCCCATCTGAAGTCTGACTTGCGCGACTACCATCCCAATCTCGTTGTCATCATGTTTGGCGCGAACGATGAGCAGGCACTTTCCGTCGATGGGGTGTCGCAACCGTTCGGTTCGCCGAAGTGGCGTAGTGCCTACATTGCGCGCGTTCGTCGGATCGATCGAATGGTGACTAAGGCGGGCGCGTACGCGTTCTGGGTCGGTCTTCCAATCGCTGCGCCGAAGAGTTACAGCCAAGGTCTTCGGGCGCTGAACGCCATTTACAGTCAGGTAGCCACGTCGACGCCCGGCGTCACGTTCCAGCCTTTGTGGCATCTCTTGGCAACGAAAGGCGACAACTATCGGGGTGGTGCCGTCGTGAACAATGTGCAAAGTGCACTACGAAAGTCCGACGGCATTCACTTCACCTCGACCGGTGAACTTGTCATTGGCACATTCGTAGCTCGACAACTTGCGACGGTCTACAACGTGAATCTCCGCCCCGAAGAGCCCACGTACATCGACCGATAAGTTCGCTCGGCGCTGGCGATGCAATCTACTCAGTGTCGTGGGTCGCGCGAGGAAGACAGCGACGAATGACCTCCGCGTCGAGGGGGCTCAGTCCTTCCAACAACTCTTCGGTTGGAACCCACCAATGAAAGCTGTTCAATTCGTCGCTCTCGACCAGGTTCGGGTCACTGCCAAGGACAACGGCAAACACCGCAGCCAAATGACTGGTCGCTTCGCCCGCGAAAAAGAATTCGGCGCGCGCGACCGGCGAGACTCGGTCGGCGCGAATGCCCGTCTCTTCCTCAAGTTCCCGAATCGCTGCCTCGTACGCCGACTCACCCTCCTCGAGCGATCCTCCCGGTAATTCCCACTGTTGCCGGGAGACGTTGAAGCCGAGCAGTACTTGTTGGCCCCACTCCACGATGACGAGGGAACAAACCGGCCGCGCCGTACCGTCCGGGCCCTCCAGCAAGTTGCCGTCAAGTTGTGCGAACGACACGAGGCTTCCGCCACGAGCGTCGTACATTGGGAGTTCCATCTTGACCAAGACTGTACCGTTGGCATTTTGCCCACGAGCCGCCCACGGTCTGAATGGTCTGGCTGAGTCTGGCGTTATCCGGCAACGTTTTCACGAGTCCGAGAATTAAGTGAGTTACAGGAGTGAATCCCTGTCCACCCAATGAATGCGTGGTGCCCCCGGCAGGAGTCGAACCTGCGCACATGGCTTCGGAGGCCAATGCTCTATCCGCTGAGCTACGAGGGCCGCGTGCTCAGCCTACCGGACGATTTTTTTGCAACCTTGGTCGTGACGTTCTCAACTCCTAAGGTTTACGTATGAGTACTGAGCCCATTCTCGCGTCGCTTTTTCCTGACACCGCGGCGTTGCACGAACGTGGCGTAACAGTGGGCGGCGTCGAACTACGCGAACTCGCCGCAACGTACGGCACGCCGCTGTTCGTCTACGACGAGGCCACACTGCGCGCCCGTTGCCGTGAGGCCGCGAGCGCCTTTGACGACGGTGTCGCCTTCGCGTCGAAGAGCTTCCTCTGTGGGGCGATGGCTCGTCTCGCGTACGAAGAGGGACTGTGCGTGGACGTAGCGACCGGAGGCGAACTCGATATCGTGCTGCGTTCGGGGGTGCCGGCCAGTCGCGTCATCATGCACGGCAACAACAAGTCCCACGAAGAGATCGCCCAGGCCCTGGCGGCGGGCGTGCATCGCTTGGTCGTCGACAACTTCGACGAGATCGAGCAACTGCGTGACATGGTCAGTGCCGAAATGCCGCTCAACGCGCTCGTTCGCGTGACGCCCGGCGTCGAGGCGCATACTCATGAATACGTTCGCACTGGTCAAGAGGACACCAAGTTTGGGTTTTCTGTCTCGAGCGGTGACGCCCGACGGGCCATCACCACGTTGCGCACGGTGCCCGGTCTGCGTCTCCACGGCGTCCACGCTCATATCGGCTCGCAGATCTTCGAAGTGGACGGCTTTCGTGAGTCGATGTCGGTGTTGGCCGCGTTCACTCGCGACGACGACTTCGACGAACTCTGCATCGGCGGAGGACTCGGGGTGGCGTACGTGGCGGGGGAGTCGGCGCCGTCGATCAAAGAGTGGGCCAGCTCGATGCGCGACGCGGCGCACGAGAGCGGACTTCGCACCGACGTTCGGTTGCTCGCCGAGCCTGGTCGCGCCATCGTGGCCCAAGCGGGGGTGACCATCTACAGCGTGGGCGTCGTGAAATCCGTGACCCAGCGCACCTACATGGTGGTGGACGGCGGGATGAGTGACAACCCCCGTCCCGTGCTTTACGGGTCGGGCTACGAGGCCTTCGACGTGGACCGACCCTTGGCGCCTCGACCCCAGGTCGTGCGACTCGTGGGCAAGCACTGTGAAAGCGGCGACGTCTTGATCGACGAGGCGTTCCTTCCGGCAGAGACGAGGGCCGGCAGTCTCGTCGCTACGCCAGTGACGGGTGCCTACGGCTACTCCATGGCGTCGAACTACAACCGAGTCCCTCGCCCGACGGTCGTCTTCGTGCACGACGGTCGTGCGCGCGAAGTTCTTCGCCGTGAGACCTTCGACGACCTCGCACGGCTCGAAGTGTGACGACGGACGGGCGACGAGCGTGGGTTAGCCTTGATTGATGGAAGCACCGGTCGTTAGAGTCGGCGTCATCGGCGGGGGTTTCGTCGGTACGGCCCTCGTGCAACTCTTGAGCGACCCCTCGCGTCACGGCGCCCTCGTGGACGGCGCGACGGCGCCTTTGGAACTCGTCGGCGTCGCGGTTCGTGACAAGAATAAGCCCCATCCCGGCATCGACGAGGCGCTCCTCACGACCGACGTCGACGGACTCATTTCGAACAATCTCGACGTGCTCGTCGAAGTCGCGGGCGGCGTCGAGCCCTGTCGTACTTACCTCGAAGCAGCCCTAAAGTTGGGGGTCTCGGTCGTGACCGCCAACAAGGCCCTCATGGCCGAAAGTGGCACGCAGTTGGCCCAACTGGCCGACGAGAACGGTGCCGATCTCTTCTACGAAGCGGCCGTCGGCGGCGCGATCCCCATCCTTCGTGCCCTGCGCAGTTCACTGGCGGGTGAGCGCATCAACCGGGTCATGGGCATCGTGAATGGCACGACCAACTACATCCTCACGAAGATGACGAGCGAGGGGAGTGACTACGCCAGCGCCCTCGCCGAGGCGCAGGCCCTCGGTTACGCCGAAGGAGATCCGAGCGCCGACGTCGAGGGTTACGACGCCGCGGCGAAAGTGCAGATTCTCTCGACTCTCGCCTTCGGTACGCGCCTCAGTGGCGAGGAGATCGACCGTGAGGGCATTACCGGCGTTCGCGCGATCGACGTCGAATTCGCGCGTCGTTCTGGTTACGTCATCAAGCTGCTCGGCGTCGCCGAGCGCGTCGGCGACTCGGGCGTCTCGCGTCGAGCGCACCCGGCGATGGTGCCGCTGGCTCACCCCCTCGCCTCGGTCAACGGCGCGATGAACGCTGTTTTCGTGGAAGGCGTGAAGAGTGGTCCCTTGATGTGGCTCGGCCAAGGAGCCGGCGGCGAACCGACCGCCACGGCCGTTCTCGGCGACGTCCTTGACGCCGCGAGGAATCGCGTCAGCGGTCGCCACGACATCCCTTTCAGCGGAGACACGTCGCTGCACTACGTGCCGGGCGGCGAGCTGTCGAGCGTGTTCTACCTCAGCGTCGACGTGCTGGACCGCCCCGGAGTGTTGGCCGAGGTGGCGGGCGTCTTTGGTCGCCACGACGTCTCGATCCGGTCTATGGAACAGTCCGGCTTCGGCGACGAGGCCCGTCTTTCGTTTCTCACGCACCACGCGGTCAGCGCTGACGTGTTCGCCACCGTCAAAGAGTTGACGGCGTCGGATTCGGTCGAGTCCGTGGGTGCTTGTATTCGCGTCATCGACGGGAGTTTCGAGTGACCGGATGGCAAGGTTTGTTGAGGGAGTACGCCGAGTGGTTCGATCTCGACGGTATTGACGACGTCGTCACGTTGCAAGAAGGCAACACGCCGCTGCTTCACGCCGATCGACTTTCGGAGCGACTCGACGCCGACGTCTGGCTGAAGTGCGAAGGACTCAATCCTTCGGGATCGTTTAAGGATCGTGGCATGACCATGGCGATCACTAAGGCGAAAGCCCAGGGCGCGAAGACCGTGATCTGTGGCTCGACCGGCAACACGTCAGCGGCGGCAGCGGCCTACGCCGCCAAGGCCAACATGGACTGCGTCGTGCTCGTTCCCGAGGGCAAGATCTCGCTCGGCAAATTGGCCCAGGCCATCGTCTACGGCGCTCAGGTGTTGCAGATTCGTGGCAACTTCGATCAGGCCCTTAACTTGGCTCGCGAACTTACCCAACACCTACCCATCACTATCGTGAACTCCATCAACCCCGACCGCATCGAAGGTCAAAAGACCGGCGCCTTCGAGATCGTCGACGTCCTCGGTAAGGCGCCCGACATCCTCTCGATCCCGGTCGGCAACGCCGGCAACATCACCGCCTACTGGCGTGGCTTCACTGAGTATCACTTTGCCAAGCGCTGTTCCACCCTGCCCAAAATGTGGGGCTTCCAAGCGGCCGGGGCTGCGCCCATCGTGCTCGGTCATCCCGTCGACAATCCCGAAACGATCGCCACGGCCATCCGCATTGGGAACCCCGCGAGTTGGGTGCCGGCGCTCGAAGTGATCCACGAGTCCCTCGGTGACATTCGCGCCGTCACCGACGAAGAGATCATCGAGGCCTATCACTACGTCGCGCGACACGAGTCGGTATTCTGCGAACCAGCGTCGGCCGCGTCGGTGGCGGGGCTGTTGAAGTTTGGGGTCCCGAAGGGCTCGACGGTAGTGTGCGTCCTGACCGGCAACGGCCTCAAGGACCCCGACACGGCCGTTGGGTCGAGCGCGTCACCCGACGTGGTGGACGCGACGCTCAGCGCTCTGTTGGCCAAGTTGTCGTAGTTGTTTACTTTGCTCGCGCCGTCGGCTACACTGGTAGTTGTCGTCCGTTCGGTAGTACCGACGTAAGGAATCTCTTCCGAGACGACATTTCCCGATTTTCTTCTCCACCCGACGTATCGTTGCGGGCGGCGTGAAAGGAATATGCATGGCTATTAAGCCTTCTCCAGACCGTTCGGATCTCGAGTCCAAAACTCGCGAAGATCTCCAAACGATCGCCAAAGTAAAGGGCGTCGAGGCGTCGACCCGCGCCACGAAAGCCGCGCTCATCGAGGCCATCATGGGCGAAACGCCCGACGTGGCCAGTGCCCCTACGACTCGCGCGGTGCGCTCACGTCGCACCGTCGCCACCCCCGAAGACGACTTCGGCGACTTGCTCGGTGAGTTCGAGGCCGACACCAAGGTCGAGCGCGTGACCGCGAGTGAGCCTCCTATCTCCGAGGCGGTCGCGCCGTCGGAGCGACCCACGGCCCGTCCGTTCACCCAGACGCGCCCCGAGCGTCAGCCGCGCGAGTTCGCCAACGACACGAACAATCGCAGTCGCCGCAACCGCCGCAATCGAAATGGCAGCGGTAGCGGAAACGGCAATGGCCGCGAGCGGTTCGCGGGCGACTCGATGCCCAACGCCGACCAGCCCTACGCGGGTGAACTCGTCGAGGTCGAAGGTCTGCTCGACCTGCGTGACGACGGTTACGGGTTCTTGCGTACCAAGGGCTACCACGCGTCGCCCAATGACGTCTACGTCTCCATCAATCAAGTTCGCCGGTACCACTTGCGCAAGGGTGACACCATTGTCGGCGGCTTCCGCCCGGCGGCGTCGAACGAGAAGTACCCGGCGCTGCTGCGCGTCGACACCGTCGCTGGCGTCGACCCCGAAGTGGCGCGTTTGCGTCCGCGTTTCGAGGACCTGACGCCACTGTTTCCCGACGAGAAGCTCAACCTCGAGACCAACGAGGGCAAACTCGACCTCACGCCACGCATCGTCGACCTCTTGTCGCCCATCGGTAAGGGTCAGCGCGGCCTCATCGTTTCGCCGCCCAAGGCCGGCAAGACGACGATTATGAAGCAGATCGCCCAGTCCATCGAGGTCAACAACCCCGAGGTCCACCTCATGGTGCTGCTCGTCGACGAACGTCCCGAAGAGGTCACCGACATCCGTCGAAGCGTCCAGGGCGAAGTTATCTCCTCGACCTTCGACCGTCCGGCCGAGGAGCACACCCACGTGGCCGAACTCTGCATCGAGCGCGCGAAGCGCCTCGTCGAGCAAGGTCGCGACGTCGTGATCATCCTCGACGGCATCACGCGCCTCGCGCGCGCCTACAACTTGGCCGCCCCCGCGACTGGACGAATCATGTCCGGTGGTGTGGACTCGGGCGCGCTTTACCCACCGAAGAAGTTCTTCGGTGCGGCGCGCAATATCGAAGAAGGAGGGTCGCTCACCATCCTCGCGAGCGCCCTCGTTGAAACCGGCTCGAAGATGGACGAAGTGATCTTCGAAGAGTTCAAGGGCACCGGTAACATGGAGTTGCGCCTCGACCGCCGTCTGGCCGAGCGTCGCCTCTATCCGGCCATTGACGTCAACGGGTCGTCGACGAGAAAAGAAGAACTCCTCTTCAGTCGCGAGGCCCTGCCCCAGGTGTGGAAGTTGCGCCGGGTCTTGAACGGCCTCGCCGCCGAGGGCCGCGACGCCGCCGGACTTGAACTCTTGATCGACAAGCTCAAGTCCACCAAGTCCAACGACGAGTTCCTGGCCGAGATCGCCCGGGGCCCGGCGCCGACCAACTAGTTTCCCGCTAAACTCACTCTTCGCACGAAGGAGCATCATGAAGCCAGATATCCACCCCACCTACGGAGAAGCAACCGTTACGTGCTCGTGCGGCAACACCTTTACGACCGAATCGACCAAGTCGTCGATTCGCATTGAGCTCTGCAACGAGTGCCATCCATTCTTTACTGGCAAGCAGAAGCTCGTCGACACCGGTGGCCGCGTCGAGCGCTTCCAGCGCCGCTACGCGCAAAAGACCAAGGCGCGCGCGCCGAAGGCTTAGGTCCTCGAGCGCTCAGCGAGTTTTGTGCGCTCTCTTGACGAGACGCTGAACGTTCTTCAGAGTGAACTTCACTCCGTTGAAACCCAGTTATCAGAACCCGACGTCGCCAGTGATTTGACGCGTCTTCGTGACCTGTCACGGCGCCATAAGGAACTCAACGAGATCAACGTCGCGTGGCTCGAACTCCAGGGCGCGCGTGACGATCTCGCTACGGCCCGTGAGATGTTCAACGAGACCGAGGGTGCCGATCGAGAGTCCTGGCGCGAAGAGGTCAACGCCGCCGAAGAACGCATACGCGAGGGCAAACTCAACCTTGAAACGCTCCTGCTGCCCCACGACCCCAACGAAGGTCGTAACGTCATCCTGGAGATGCGCGGCGCCGAAGGTGGCGAGGAGGCCAACCTCTTCGCCGCGGACCTCGCTGAGATGTACCGCCGCTACGTGGCGCTACGCGGTTGGAAACTCGAGGTCATCGAAGAGCGCAGCTCCGAGCAGGGCGGTCTCGACGAAGCGATCTACCTCATCAAGGGGGACGACGCGTGGAGTCGCCTCGAATTTGAAGCGGGGGTGCACCGCGTGCAACGCGTCCCGGTCACCGAGGCGAAGGGTCGCGTGCACACCTCATCGGCCACGGTGTCGGTGCTGCCCGAAGCCGAGGAGGTGGACGTCGACATCAACGCCAATGACCTCAAGATCGACGTCTACCGCTCGTCGGGCCCCGGCGGTCAGAGCGTGAACACGACCGACTCGGCCGTGCGCATCACCCATCTCCCGACGGGCATCGTGGTCTCGATGCAGGACGAGAAGAGTCAGATCCAGAATCGAGCGAAGGCGCTCATCGTGTTGCGCTCGCGGCTTCTGAAGGCCGCCCAAGACGCCCAGGCCAGCGAACTCGGTGATCTCAAGCGCTCGCAGCTCGGTAGTGGCGGACGTAGTGAGAAGATCCGAACCTACAACTTCAAGGAGAACCGGGTCACCGATCACCGCATCAACTTGACGAACTACTCGCTCGACGCGGTCCTCGCGGGCGATCTCGACCCCTACATCGACGCACTCTTGGCGGACAAGCGGGCGCGTCAGTTGGCCGAGAGTGACGGACGTTAACGCCGAGTTGGTGACCGAGTTCGTTCGAAGCGGTCTCGATCGGCATGAGGCCCGCTGGCTCGTCGAAGAGTTCGGTGCGGACAGCGACGTGTTGCAACGTGCCGCCCAGCGCCGCCGCGACGGAGAACCGCTTCAGTACATCATTGGCCACTGGCCGTTTCGCTCACTGGATCTCGAGGTCGATGAGCGCGCCCTCATCCCGCGACCCGAAACCGAAGAGTTGGTCGACGTGGCGCTCGCCGAGCTCGTGCGAGGAGACATCCGCGATCCCTTGATCATGGACCTCGGCTGCGGGTCCGGCTCCCTCGGACTCGCCCTGCTCGATGAGCTTCGAGGGCGCGGTGCGACGGCGACGTTGATCGCGGTCGACGAGTCTCTCGACGCGCTCGCGCTCGCGCAACGCAACGCGCTCAAGCACGAGCTGCACGCTGCATCGTTCGTGCACTCGTCGTGGTTCGACGACCTGCGCCCGTCGCTGCGTGGTCGCGTGGATCTCATCGTCGCGAATCCTCCTTACGTGAGTGTCGAGGAGTTCGAAGAGCTCGACGCAGTCCTTCGCTACGAGCCGAGGGGCGCGATCGTGGCGCCGGACTCGTCTGGCGTGGCGGGCTTCGCCGACCTCGAGATCATCATCGCCCAAGCGGGCGCGTGGCTTAAGCCCACGGGCGTGTTGATCTGTGAACACGCCAACACGCACCGTGACGCGGTCGTGGATGCCGCGCGCGCCGCGGGTTTTACTGACGTGCGTGACCTCGACGACCTGGCCGGTCATCCACGAATCATGGTGGTGCGGCGATGATCGCCGTCGTCGATCGCCATGAAGCGGTACAGATCCTCGGGGCCGGCGGGGTAGTGGGCGTGCCCACCGACACGGTCTACGGCGTTGCGGCGTCACTGCGACACGCCGACGCGGTCTCGCGCATCTTCTCATTGAAGCGCCGACCGACGAACGTCGCGCTACCGGTGCTCGTTGACAGGCTCTCTTCGATCGAGGATCTTGGCGTCACGCTGTCCGAAAACGCGATCAAGCTCGGTGACGCCTTCTGGCCTGGTGCGCTGACCATCGTGGTGAACGTTCCCCACGAACTGGCGCTACGTGTCGGCAGTCCCGACGACACGGTTGGTTTTCGAGTCCCGAACGACGAACTGCTACGTCAGGTGATGGCCGTGGCCGGTCCGCTCGTCGTGTCGAGCGCCAACGAGCACGGAGAGCCCCCGTGTCACAGCGCGGGCGAGGTCCTCGAGGTCTTTGGCGAGACAGGGCTGTTGGATGCCGTCCTCGACGGTGGGGAACGTTCCGGAGCAGTCTCCACGGTGGTCGCCCTGCAGGGAACGGAGTGGCAACTACTGCGCCCGGGCGCCGTGCACGCACTCGACGTGACACGAGTGCTCGCGTAAGCAACGCGACGTCACTGTAGAATTATTCGCCGCGCGAAGGTTTTTTCGCCCATGAGGCGGAGCGCTTCTCCAAGTACGCGTTCATCCCCTCACGTGCCTCGTCACTGTGGAAGAGTTCCTTCGAAAGTTGCGTCGTCCAAGCGAACGCCGCTTCCTCGGTCATGGATCCGAGCGAGTTCGTGAGTTGTTTCGCGACCGCGAGTGCGTGAGGTTCGCCCGCCAGGAGATCGTCCACGATGGCGTTGATCTCGTCGTCGATCGCCTCGGGTGGTACCGCCGCGTTGATAAGTCCCATCCGTACGGCTTCGTTGGCGGAGAATCGGTTGCCTCGAAGAAAAGCGCTCTGCGCGTCGGCGAGGCGCATCTTCGGCAGGCACACAACGGAGATGATCGCCGGCGCGACGCCGATTCGGACTTCGCTGAAGCCGAACTTCGCCGTGTCGATCGCTACCGAGATATCCATGACCGCCGCGAGTCCGACGCCGCCCGCGACGCAGTGGCCCGCGAGTCGTCCAACGAAGGGTTTCGGCGAATGCCGGATACGACGGAAGACTTCGCTCATCTCGACGCCGTCCTTCACCTCACCGTCGGCGCGCCTTGATCGTTCCGCCAGATTCGCGCCAGCGCAGAACGTTGAGCCACGATTGGTGAGTACGACGACGCGTACGTTGGCGCTCGTCTCCGCCTCGTCAATGGCGGTCATGAACTCAGCCAGCAGCTGAACACTGAGAGAGTTTCGCGTCGCTTGATCGTCGAGCGTGATGGTCATGACGCCGTCGGCGGTCTTGGTCTCCACCACGCTCACGCGATGTTCCTTGGCTTTGGTCCGTCACTCGCGGCGCCGGCGAAGGCCTGCGCCCTCACCAACCAGTGATGGCCGAGGTCACCCGCCACGAGCGACGTGTCGTCGACGTGACGCCGTTGGGTCACCACAAGGCAGAACTCTTCAGCCGGACCTTTGACCGTGTCGACACCGCTCGCTGGTCCCCACGTCCACGTCTCGCCGGCGGGGCTGGTCAGCTCGAGTCGCACGTCCCCGGCCGGAAGTTCTTCGCCGCGAACCTGGTACGACCACCTCCTCGTGATGAAACCCAGTCGCGCGACGTGGCGCAAGCGCTCCGTCGGGGGTCGAGTGACGTCGAGGGCGCTCGCTACGTCAATGCCGTGCGCCCACGTCTCCATGAGACGAGCGCTGAGAAACGACTTCGCACTCATTGGTGGTCCGTACCAGGGAACGCGCGTCTCGTCGCGGAGCGACTGCGCGGCGTCAGCGAGCGCTCGTCGGGCGCGTCGCCACGCGGCGAGTTGCTCGTTCGGTGAGAGCGAACGAAACCCGCCGAGCGTGAACGTGTCGAACCCCTCGTTCGTGGCGCCCGCGACGAGCTCGCTGACCCCGATACGAAAGTCGTCCGGGTCAGCGATCGCGGTCGCGGCACTTGTGTCGAAGTACGTCAAGTGGCCGATCTGATCGGCGACGCTCCATCCCGGACTCGGTGTCGCGCGCTGCCACTCCTGGTCCTTGATGTCGCCGACGACCTCGTCGAGCGCCGCTTGTTCATCGACGAGGTCACGGCGAAGCGTGTCCAACTCGCTGGACGCGTTCGTCGTCACGGGGTCTCGAGCAAGATGATCGGAATCGGCACGAAGCGGCTGCGCAACCACTCGCCGAGCCCCTTGGCCTGGGCGTCTTGGCGAGTAGAGGCGGCGACACCCTCCTCGAGCAGGTCGTGCACGACGAAGTTGAGTGAGCGTAGCGACGGCAGTCGGTAGCGGTCGATGACGAGTGGAGCAGTCTCGGGCAGGAGTCGACGCAGCTCCTCGACCGAGAGGAAGTCGTCGAGCCAGATCCACGCGTCGTGGCTGCGTGCGAAGATCCCGAGATTGGCGTGACCACCCTTGTCGCCTGACCGCGTACCAAAGAGTACGCCGAGGGGCGCCACGGTTGTCGGACCGCTCGCCACGACGGCTTCTGTGGCGACGTTGAAGTGGACGTCCGGCTCCCTAGTCGGCGTGGTCGGCGTGGCCGGCGCGACCGAGTCGACGGTCGTTCGCTCGCCCCCTAAAACGGTCACGTACTGGGGCACCAGAGCACTCGGCACGAGTGCCGGCCGGTACACGCCGAAGGCCGATCCCTTGGAGGGACTCGCGCCGGGAATGAAGAATCCGGGCACGGTCGCGAGTGCGATCTCCACGACGGCGTCGGCGACGGCACGGCCCACTTTTCGCTCGTCACGGTCCTTCAATGTCAGGTGCCACGTGGCGACCGCCTCCTCGTTGGTCGCGGGGTCGGGTTTGTCGCTTCGAACGAGTCTCGTCGTGACGCTGTCGAAGTCGCCTGGCGCGTAGGGACAGGCCAGCCAGAACGCCTCGTCGACGAGACGAGCCTTCTCCTCGATGTCGAGTCCGGTCAGGTCGACGTTCAAGTCTTTGCGATAGCCGCCAACTTCGTTCATCGCCACCTTCAGTGTCGGCGGCGGCGCCTCGCCCACGACGCCACTGATACGCACTCGGTCCTTCGCAATCTGTTCGAGGTGAATGGTGTCGAATCGGGCCGACACGTCAGGGCCTAGGTACGAGGGTCCGCCGATCTCGTAAAGCAACTGTGACGTGACCGTACCCACCGACACCTCGCCACCGGTGCCGTCGTGTTTACCAACGATCGAGGAACCGTCTTCGGCGACCTCCACCCAAGGAAAGCCGACCCTCGCCATGCCCGGCACTTCTTTGAAGAACGAGTAGTTGCCACCAGTGACTTGCGCGCCGCACTCGACGACGTGCCCGGCGACGACGCCACCCGCGAGGGCGTCGAAGTCGTCGCGGCGCCACCCGTGGTGCCAGGCTGCGGGGCCACAGACGAGCGCCGCGTCGGTGACGCGGCCGGTGACGACGATGTCGGCGCCCCTCGAGAGCGCTTCGACGATGCCGAAGCAGCCCAGGTAGGCGTTGGCGGTGATGAATCGCGACACGTCACCGATCGGTTCACCTGTCTCGAAGTGTGCCAGATCGACGCCAGCTTGTTGCAATTCGTCCAGTCGATCCAAGAGGTTGTCACCGTTCACGTAGGCGATCACTGGTGAGAGGCCGAGCGTCGAGGCGACATCGGCGACGGCCTCGGCGCAACGCTCGGGGTCCAGACCACCGGCATTGGAGACGACCTTGATGCCTCGATTGAGACAGGTGCCCATGACCTGCTCCATCTGGGTGACGAAGGTCCGCGCGTACCCGGCGCTCGGATTCTTTGCCTGGGTCCTCGCCAAGATGAGCATGGTCAACTCGGCGAGCCAGTCGCCCGTCAGGACGTCGATGGGACCGTCATCGACCATCTCTCTCGCGGCCGAAAGACGATCACCAAAGAATCCCGAACAGTTCGCGATTCGAAGTGGTGCCGTCATCGTTACTCTTCGTTCGTAGCGTCGGCGTTGAAGGTGAGAAGGGGCGCGCCGTTGCTCACTTGTTGGCCTTTGGCGACGAGGATGCCGCTCACGGAGCCCGAGCTCGGCGCGCTGATGACGTGTTCCATCTTCATCGCTTCCATCACCACCAACGTCTGACCGACGTCCACGTGTTGTCCGGCGTTGACGCGAACGTCCAAGATTAATCCGGGCATCGGCGCGTTAAGTCCTCCGGGCGTGACGTCACTCTGTTGCACCGAAAAGCGCGGAACGATCGTGAACGGCACGGTGCCACGAAGAACCTGCACAAAGAGACTGTCGCCCGATCTCGTCACGCGTGATTTCGTTCGGTACCCGTTGATCTCGACGTCGATCGCCAACTCGTCACAGTCGTGGATCCGAGCGTCGCCGAGTGGTCCGAGGTCGAATGATCCGTCGCGACGAGACGCGTAGTCGAGGTCAATCTGTTCGTGACGAAAGAGGAGCGACGTGCGCTGGCGCGGTAAGCGGGCGTTACGCCAACCACTGGGCACGTGTTGCAAGACGGTGGCCTGGGCCCGACTCACGCCTTGGAGCCACAGCGCACCGACGCTCGCCGCCGATACCAACTCCTCCTCGCAGAACAGAAGCTCGCACGGCGGCTCGAAGCGTTCGATGAAGTTCGTCGTCGTGTCACCGGCCAGGAAGTGTTCGCTGCGCAGGGTCGCCACGAGGAAGTCGCGATTGGTCGTCACCCCTCCGAGGTGTAGACGTTCGAGCGCCCGCGCGAGCGTCGCGGCGGCTTCGACGCGCGTGGGGGCGTGCGCGATGACCTTGGCCAACAGGGGATCGAAGGCCACCGTGACGACGGAGCCCTTTTCGACGCCGCTCTCCCAGCGCACGGCGGGCTCACTCGGCGTCTCGAAGGCGAAGAGCGTGCCCGTCGCCGGCAGGAATCCGACGCTCGGGTCCTCCGCGCAGAGACGAACCTCGATGGCGCTGCCGAAGAAGTGCACGTCGTCTTGCCCGTAGCCGAGGCGTTCGCCTTGGGCGATGCGAAGTTGCTCTCGAACGAGGTCGACGCCGGTGACCTCTTCGGTGACGGGATGCTCCACTTGGAGACGAGTGTTGACCTCGAGGAAGTAGAAGTCGTGGGTTTCGTCATCGACGAGGAACTCGACCGTGCCGGCGGACTTGTAGCCGATGGCGCGCGCGAGCTCCAGTGCCGCGCTCCCCATGGCGTGGCGAAGCGCGTCGTCGACGATCGGCGAGGGAGACTCCTCGATCAGTTTCTGATGGCGACGCTGAATCGAACAGTCGCGCTCGCCCAGATGAACGAGGTTTCCGTAACGGTCGCCGAGTATCTGAATCTCAACGTGGCGTGACGAGGCGACGAAACGTTCAAGAAAGATCCGGTCATCGCCAAAACCGCTCTTCGCCTCACGTCGAGCCGCCGCGACGGCTTCATCGAGCTGTGACGCCTCGGTGACGACGCGCATTCCCTTGCCACCACCGCCAGCGACCGCCTTGACCATAAGTGGGTAGCCAATAGACGCAGCGTCGCTCGGGTCCTCACTTGACGCCAACACCGGCACGCCCGCTCGTTTGGCGAGCTTCTTCGCCGCGAGTTTGTCGCCCATGGAGTCAATGACCCTCGGCGACGGTCCGATCCAGACTAGGCCGGCGGCTTCGACCTTGGCGGCGAAGGCGCCGTTCTCGGAGAGAAAGCCGTACCCGGGGTGTATCGCTTCGACGCCGCTCATCTTCGCGGCCGCCAGTATCGCGTCGCCGTCGAGATAACTCGTGGTGAGGTGCATCGCGACGTCGGCTTCGCTCACGTAGGGCGCGTCAGCGTCGGCGTCGACGTACACCGCGACGCATCGCAGCCCCACGGACTTCGCGCCGCGAATGACACGCCGCGCGATCTCGCCGCGATTAGCCACCATGATGGTCGAGAACGTCACAGGCGAAACACTCCGTAGCTCGTCGCGCCCTCGACGGGGCGACTGCGCACGACCGAGAGGCAAAAGCCGAGGACGGTGCGCGTATCACGGGGATCGATGATCCCATCGTCACTGACGGCACCGGTCGCCGCTAAGGCCAACGAACCCTTCTCCTGGGCCGCTTCGACCATCGCCACGATCTTGGCGTCTTCAACTTCGTCGAAGGGGAGTCCCTTGCGCTCCGCCTGACCTCGTCGCACCTGGGACATCACGCCCGCTATCTGTTTGGGTCCCATGACCGCCACCTTCGCCGTGGGCCAAAGGAAGGTGAAGCGATTGTTAAAGGCGCGTCCCGACATCCCGTACGTGCCCGCGCCGTACGAAGAGCCGATGATCACCGTAAGGTGCGGCACGTTCGAGTTCGCGACCGCGTTGAGCATCTGTGATCCCTTTTTTATGATGCCTTCGGCTTCGGCCTCTTTACCCACCATGTAGCCCGTGATGTTCTGGAGGAAGACGAGGGGGACGTCGATCTGGTTGCAGAGTTGAATGAACTGGCCAGCCTTTTCAGCGGCGTGGGGATGGATCACGCCGTTGTTGCCGAGGATGCCCACGGGATAGCCGTGAATGCTCGACCAACCACAGACGAGGGTCGAGCCGTAGCGAGCTTTGAACTCTTCGAAGCGCGATCCATCGACGACGCGCGCGATCACGTCGCGTACGTCGACGCTCTGGCGAAGGTCCCGGCTGACGACGCCGAGGAGCTCGTTGGGGTCGTGCACGGGCTCGTCACTCTCGAGTGATGGTCCGGGGCCCTTCTTTCGCCAGTTCAGGTGTGAGACCACCTCTCGGCACAGTCGAATCGCGTCCATTTCGTCTTCGGCAAAGTAGTCACCGAGCCCGGACACCTCGGCGTGCAGGAGTGCGCCGCCCAAGATCTCGTCGTCGGACTCTTCGCCGGTGGCCATCTTCACCAGTGGGGGACCGGCGAGGAAGATCTTGGACTGGTCCTTCACGAGGATGTTGTAGTCCGAGAGACCCGGTTGGTACGCGCCGCCCGCGGTGGACGAACCGAAGACGACACTGACGGTGGGCACGCGCATCTTGGAGAGTTCGATGAGGTCGTAGAAGAATCGTCCACTTTCGGCGAAGTGGCCGGTCTGCATGCGCCCGCCCCCGCCACTGCCAACGCGCAGGTCGGCGCCGGCTGACTCGACGAAGCTGACGTAAGGAATCTGGTTGTCGCGCGCGATTTCCAGGGCGCGCATCCATTTCTTGGCCGAGTACAAGGTGAGCGCACCACCAAGGACCGAGGGGTCGTTGGCCATGATCAGGCACTCGGTGCCAGCGATGACGCCGATGCCCACTACCATGCCCCCGCCAACGGTGTAGTCCGAGTCGTAGCCCGCGAGCGAGGAGATCTCGAGGAACGGCGAGTCGGGATCGAGCACGTTGGCGATGCGCTCGCGCACCGGCATCTTTCCCCTCGAACGCATTCGCTCTATGGACTTTTCACCGCCGCCGGCCTCTGCTTCGTCGAGGAGATCGTCGATGACGGCGAGCTGTTCGAGCATGTCCGCACGGTTCTTTAGGAAGGATTCTGAGGAAGTGTCGAGCGTCGAGGCGAGCGGTGGCGCGAGCAGAACGTGCTTCATGCGCAAATCCTAGTGACCGCCTGAATGAGGATTCTTTTGCTCCCGCGGGGTCCGCGATCGACGTGGTCGACATCGAAATGAGTTCTCGACGCGCGCCGTCGCATCGTCGTGGAGCGGTGGAGTAGTACGGGTATGGTGGTGATAATGCGTATCGCCATGGGTTCAGATCACGCCGGTTACGACCTCAAGACGCTCCTCAAGACCACGTTGATCGGCTGGGGCTACGACGTCCTCGATCTTGGCACGACCAGTGCCGATGAACCCGTTGACTACCCCGACTTCGGCGCGGCGGTCGGACGAGCAGTGGTCTCGGGCGAGGCCGAACTCGGCGTCGCTTGTTGTGGATCTGGTATCGGTATCGCGATCGCCGCCAACAAGGTCCCGGGCGTGCGAGCGGCGGTGGTGCACGACGTCACGTCGGGCCACTTGTCGCGTGAACACAATCACGCCAACGTCCTCTGCATGGGTGGACGCCTGACGGGCTCCGTCGTCGCGATCGAGGCGGTGGAGGCGTGGCTGAACGCCACGCCGCAAGTGCGACATGAAGGTCGCATTGAAAAGCTTCGCAAACTCGACGTCGAGTTTTCGCACGAGGGGAGATAGGCACGTGGGATCATCGCCCTTAGACGCTTGGATCACTAACGACGAGGAGGTCTCGTCGCTCTTGGCGGCGGAGTGGGATCGACAGACGACGACGGTACAACTCATCGCGAGCGAGAATTTCGCCTCGCCCTCGGTGTTGGCCGCCGCCGGGTCGATCCTCACCAACAAGTACTCCGAGGGCTATCCGGGCCGTCGCTACTACGGAGGTAACTACGTCGTCGATGAGGTGGAGGATCTGGCCCGTCGTCGCTTGACCGCGCTCTTTGGCGCCGATCACGCCAACGTCCAGTCCCACAGTGGTGCCAACGCCAACGTCGCGGTGTACGAAGCGTTGTTGGACGCCGGTGACACGATTCTCGCGATGCGCCTCGATCAAGGGGGCCACCTCACCCACGGCTCGCCAGCGTCGATCACGTCGAAGTTCTGGAAGTTCGTCTCGTACGGTGTCACGCCTCGTTCGGACGATCCCGACACGCCCGGCGAGGTCATCGACTTTGACAACGTGCGCGATCTGGCACTACAGCATCGGCCGAAACTCATCGTCGCCGGGGCGACCGCCTACGCGCGACGCATCGACCCCGCGCCGTTTCGAGAGATCGCCGATGAGGTGGGTGCGATGTTGATGTTCGACTCGGCTCACGTGGCTGGTCTCATCGCCGGCGGTTCGCATCCGAATCCGGTGCCCTACGCCGACGTGGTGACGTTCACAACGCACAAGACGCTGCGCGGTCCTCGGGGGGGCGCCATCGTCTGTCGCGAGGAACACGCGAAGAAGATCGACTCGGCCGTCTTTCCCGGTCAGCAGGGCGGTCCGCTCGAGCACGTCATCGCCGCCAAGGCCGTGGCCTTTAAAGAGGCGAGCCAGCCAAGTTTCTCGACCTACACCGAGCAGATCGTCACGAACGCAAAGGCCTTCGCGGGTGCGCTCTCCAAGGAAGGTTTCCGTCTGGTTTCCGGAGGTACCGAAAATCACATGGTGTTGCTGGACCTTCGCGACTTTGACGCGGACTTGACGGGAAAGGTTGCCCAAGAGGTCCTCGACCGCGCCGGCATCACGACGAATCGCAACACGATCCCGGACGATCCACGCAGCGCCTTCATCACGTCGGGTTTGCGCGTGGGCACGGCCGCCGAGACGACCGCCGGTATGAAAGAGGGTGAGTTCGAGACCATCGCCGCGTTGATGTCGCACGCCCTTCGCAAACGCGGCGACGAACTCGCGCTTCTAGAAGTGCGCAACGACGTCGCGGCCCTGTGCGCCAACTTCAACCCGTACGCGAACTTCACGAAGTAGTTCATGGGCAATATTGCCGCGTACCTCGCCATCATCGCGGTGGGAGCCGTCGTCACCTTGATCGCGAACAAACCCGCGCGCGCGATCGCTTTGCGCGTGGGCTACGTCGCACTGCCCGACGAACGCAAGGTGCACAAGAAAGAGACGCCCTACGGCGGCGGTGGCGCGATGCTCGTCGGCTTTTGCATCGCGCTGCTCTTCGCCTTTCTCATTCCCTCACTACGAAGCGTGATCACGTCGTCGCACGAGATGCTCGGCGTTCTGTTGGCGACGGGCGTCATCTTCGTCGTTGGGGTGGTCGATGACTTTCGTGAGATGAGCGCTCCGGCGAAGGTGGCCGGACAGTTTCTCGCGGCGTCGATCCTCTACTTTTCCGGTGCCACGATGTACCAACTCAAACTGCCCTTCGCGGGCTTCGTCGTCTTGGGGCCGTCGATTCTGCCGGTGATCACGGCGGTGTGGGTCTTCGCGCTCTCGAACGCTGTCAATCTCATCGACGGACTCGACGGACTCGCGGCGGGCATCGTGGGTATCGCGTCGGGGACCCTCTGTCTGTACGGACTTCGTCTCGAACGCCTCGGCCTCTTGCCGGTGACGAACGTGGGACCGCTCATCGCCGCCCTTACGTGCGGCATCTGCATTGGGTTTCTGCGCGACAACTTCCATCCGGCAAAACTCTTCATGGGCGACGCGGGCGCGTTGATGCTGGGCCTGCTCATGAGTGCGTCCACCATGGTCATCGGGGGGAGGACCCCGCCAGCCAGCGGCGTGACGTTCTTTTTCTTCGCGCCCCTCCTGATCCCCGTCTTCATCCTGGGTGTCCCGCTCGTCGACGCGGTGTGGGCGTTCGCGCGGCGGACGGCTTCGGGACAAGGTTTTCACACGCCCGACAAGAACCACATCCATCACCGACTCATGCGTCTCGGTCACGGTCATCGCCGGACCGTCATCATTCTCTGGGCCTGGACCGCCCTCCTCTGCGGATTCGTACTGCTGCCCCTCTTCGACACCCGAGCCAACGTGTTCATCCCCCTTGGCGTGGCGGTCCTCGTCATTGCCCTTTTCACCTGGTTCAGCCCCCTGCGCTGGCGTCTTCATCGGCGTCGTGAAGGGGCCGATGTCGCCGACGAGAACGTGTCGCCGTGAGTTCGGCGGGCGACGCGCGACGTCCAGACGACTCGGACCAGGAGAAATCGACGCTGAAGAATCTGCCGGGCGTCGCGGCGTTCGCCACGATGGGCACCACGATCGCCGGTTGTCTCGCCGTCGGCGTCGTGTTGGGTCTGTGGGCCGACCACGTCTGGCGCAGCGGTCCTTGGGGTCTGTTATTGGGGATAGTGTTAGGAACGGTCGCGGCTGTGGCGAGCGTAATAACGCTCGTTCGTCGCTTCCTCTAAAATTGACCGTCCGTGCTAGAAAACCTGCCCGCAAATACCCTCCCACGTCTCCTGCGCCGAACCACCCTGTCGGCGATCGCGGTTGGCGTTGCCGGATTTCTCGTGGCGATTTTCGTCGCGCCACCACTCGCCGCGCTCGGTGTCGCCCTCGGCGTCGGCCTGGCGATACTTAATCTACGATTCCTCGATTCCCAGGCGGCCCACGTGGAACTACGTGGCGAGCAGAGTACGAAAGCCGTTCGACGCCAAATCGGGGGAAAGACCACTTTGCGCCTGGCCGCGGTGACGGTCCTCGTCATTGGCGTCGTCTTTCTCAACGCTCCTTTGGGAATCGGTATTGTGTCAGGGCTTGTTCTTTATCAAATCGTCTTTGTCATGAACGTTCTGCGTGTGATGGCAAATCAGGGAGGAATGTAGTGGGAATGCTGATGGCGGCGGGGAATATCAGTGTGGGCGTGCACCCCGAGGCGCACGTCTTCGGTCTCACGATCGACACCGATATCGTCACGTCAACAGTGCTCGCCGCGGCCATCCTCCTCTTCATGGGCTTTCGCGTGCGGGCCAAAGTCACCGACGGCGTGCCCGGCAAGCTTCAGCTGATGTGGGAGTTGCTCCTCGAACAGGTGAACGACCTGGCCGACTCCGCGATCGGGCCCAAGGGTCGACGTTTCGTGCCCGTGGGCGTCACCCTCTTCCTCTTCATCTTGATCTGTAACTGGATCGGCTTCATACCTTCGGCGTTGCACCCGGGTTCGTCGGCCGAGATCTTGCCCGCGCCTACGAGTGACGTGAACCTGCCGCTCGCGATGGCGCTCTTCGTCATCGTCTGGGTCCACGTCGAGTCGTTTCGCGCCCGCGGCATCCGCGGTTACTTTCGCCACTACAGACAGCCCTACCTGGCCTTGACGCCCATCAACGTGATCGAAGAGATCACCAAGCCCATCACGTTGACCTTCCGTCTCTTCGGCAACCTCTTCTCTGGCGGCCTCATGGTGGCGGTCATGGTTTCGCTGCTGCCGATCTTTGTCTCGCCGCTCGGCGAGCTGGTATGGAAGCCCTTCGATCTTTTCATTGGACTTATCCAGGCGTACATCTTTATGTTGTTGACGGTCCTGTACTTCGCCTTCGCCACGAGCCACGAAGAACACGAGCCCGTCCTAGAGCCCTCGCATTAACCAACCCAGGAGGAAATGAGTAATGGCAAATACAGACAGCGTCGCAAGTGCGGTACGCATCGCGGGTGCACTGGTCGGAGGCGGTCTCGCCCTCGGCGGTGGCGCTATCGGTGCGGCGATCGGCGACGGTTTGGCCGGTAGTCAGACCATCGCGGCCATCGCGCGCCAGCCCGAGATCGAAAACAAGGCACGTCAGTACTTCTTCTTGACGGTCGGACTGGTGGAGGCGATGTACTTCATCAACCTGCTGTTCATGGTCGTCTTCGTTTACGTCTTCGAGAAGCACTAGTTCTGTCGCGACACTCCAATGGTGGAGTGTCGATCATTAAGAAAGAAGGTCTCACGAGATGATTGCGACGTCAATCTTCCTGCTTCCCAACGGTACGTTCTTCGTCGAACTACTAGTGGTGGTAGTCATATTGGTCCTCATGACGAAGTACATCCTGCCGCCCCTCAATCGAGCGATGGAAGGGCGTCAAGAGAAGATTCGCAGCGCCCTCGCGGCCGCGGACGCCGCACGTGCCGAGGCCGCCGCCGCCGACGACCAGCGCGCCAAGGTGCTCGCCGAAGCAAGGGAACAGGCACGCGTCATCGTGGCGGGCGCGCAAGAGACCTCGGACCGTCTGAAGGCCGAGGCGGGCGGCCGCGCTCAAGCGGAGTACGACCGCATCGTCGCGACGGCCCAGAGTGAAGTCGTGGCGGCTCGTCAGCGCGCCGTCGACGAAGCATCGGCCCGCATCGGCGAGATCGTCTTTGATCTCGTCTCGAAGATCGTGGCTCGTGAAGTGGACCAGAGCACGCACGACGACCTCGTACGTGAAGCCGTCGTGGCGCTGAACGCTGAAGCCACCAAGGGATCGAACCGCTAGCCATGCTGCCCAAGCTCGAAGGATTCGCTGCCGCCCTGTTGGGCCGACTCGACGCGACCGTGCTCGCCACGGTGGTCAGTGATCTCGACGCGCTGGACACCACGATTCAATCCCGGGGCGACCTGAGTGCCGTGTTGACCGACACGTCGATTTCGAACGTGGCGCGCGGTCAGGTACTTCGCGACCTCTTGACCAACAAGGTGAGTCCCGACGCGCTTCGTCTCAGCGTCTTCGCGGCCGAGTCCGTCCCGGCCCAAGAGGTGCCGCGTTCGATGGACGAACTGGCGCACGTCGCGCGCACGCTCCTCGACAGCGGCGAGTTTCACCACGCCGGCTTGGGCCTGCTTGAGGCCCGTCGTCGCGTCGGCGGTTTTGCTGACGCCCTGCTCGACGAGATCGCCACCGACGACTTCTCCTCTATCGAGGACGACCTCTTTCGCTGGGCTCGAACCGTCGAAGGCAACGCTGAACTTCGACACCTCTTGCTCGACCGCGACGCCCCCCTCGAAGCCCGTCTCGGGCTCACTAGTCAACTCCTCGAGGGCAAAGTCAACCCGGTGTCGTTGGCGCTCGCCCAGTTCACGGTGCTCGGTGGGCGACCCCGTGACGTCGTGGGCACGTTGGACTTTCTCGTGAACTACGTGGCGCAGGCTCGAGACTGGCGCGTCGCGCGGGTGCACACCGCGCGGTCGCTCAACGACACGAGTCAACGCGAGCTCGTCGGGTCGCTCAACGCCCTGACCGGTAAGAACGTCGAACTACAGATCGCCGAGGAGCCTGACTTGTTGGGCGGTGTACTCGTCGAGATCGGTGACCTGCGTCTCGACGCCACCACCCGAGGCCGACTAGGCGCGCTGCGCGACGCCGTCGCGTCGGGCCGAGTTCTCCAATCCGCGGTAAATCGAAATGACTAAGAAAAGGAATGCTTGATGACTGAGCTCACTATTAGTGCTAGCGAGATCACGGAGGCACTGCGTAAGCACGTGACCGACTTCAACCCGGCCGTCGAGGCCGAACAGGTCGGACGCGTCGTTGAGGTGGGTGACGGGATCGCGCGCGTGTCGGGCCTGCCGTCGGCGAAGGTGAACGAACTCCTCGAGTTCGAAGACGGCACCGTTGGTCTCGCGATGAACCTCGACGAGGAGACCATCGGCGCGGTCGTACTCGGTTCGGTCGACAAGATCGAAGAAGAGCAGGTCGTGCGCTCGACGGGTCGAATCCTTTCGATGCCCGTGGGTGACGCCCTGCTCGGGCGTGTCGTCAACGCGCTCGGCGAGCCCATCGACGGTAAGGGACCACTCGTCAACCCGAAGCACCGTCGCATGGAGATCCAGGCGCCCGGCATCACGGGGCGCCAACCCGTCAGCGAACCTCTGCAGACCGGTATCAAGGCGATCGACGCCATGACGCCCGTTGGTCGCGGTCAGCGCGAGCTCATCATTGGTGACCGCAAGACGGGCAAGACCACGGTCGCCATCGACACCATCTTGAACCAGAAGGGTCAAGGGGTGAAGTGCATCTACGTCGCCATTGGCCAGAAGAACTCCTCCGTGGCCCAGACCGTGAAGACCCTCGAGGACTTCGGCGCCTTCGAGTACACCGTCGTCGTCGTCGCCGGTGCCGGCGACCCGGCCCCCTTTAAGTTCCTCGCGCCCTACGCCGGGTGCGCGATTGGTCAAGAGTGGATGGACGCGGGCGAGCACGCCCTCGTCGTCTACGACGACCTCTCCAAGCAGGCCGAGGCCTACCGTCAGATCTCGTTGCTGCTGCGTCGTCCACCGGGCCGCGAGGCCTACCCCGGCGACGTGTTCTATCTGCACAGCCGCCTCTTGGAGCGCGCGGCGAAGTTGAGCGACGAACTCGGTGGGGGATCGCTGACGGCGCTGCCCATCATCGAGACCAAGGCCGGCGACATCTCGGCGTACATTCCGACGAACGTCATCTCCATCACCGACGGTCAGATCTTCTTGCAGTCCGACCTGTTCTACTCGGGTGTTCGTCCCGCCATCGACGTGGGTAACTCGGTGTCGCGCGTGGGCGGTGCCGCGCAGGTCAAGGCCATGCGGACGGTTGCGGGAACGCTCAAGATCGACCTCGCGCAGTTCCGAGACCTCGAGTCCTTCGCGACGTTCGGTTCCGAACTCGACAAGTCGTCCCAGCAGCAGCTCGACCGCGGCTACCGCCTGACCGAACTGCTGAAGCAGGGGCTGAACGCGCCGGTACCCGTCGAGGAGCAGGTCGTGGTCATCTACGCCGGCACGCGCGGATGGCTCGACACGATCCCCGTCACTGACGTGACTCGTTTCGAGGCGGAGTTCTTGACGGACCTACGCGCCAAGCACGCCGACCTCCTCGCGCAGATCCGTGACACCAAGCAGCTCACCGACACCGACGCGCTCGACGCGGCCCTGAAGTCATTCCTCGACAGCTTCGCCACCAGCAACTAGAGAGCATCGAGAGAGAAGGGAGGGATCATGGCCGGTGGACAAGAGAGAGTCCTACGTCGACGTATCAAGTCGGTGCAGTCAACGCGCAAGATCACGAAGGCCATGGAGCTCATCGCGGCCGCGCAGATCCCGCGGAGCTTGGCGCGCATCATCGCCAACCGCCCGTACCGACTCGGAATGCAGCGGATCATCCTCGAAGCCGCGCTCGGCGACCCCGCGGGCGCGGCGAAGTTGCTCGCCCTGCCCGAGAAGGTGGACACCGCCCTCGTGCTCGTCGTCACCGGCGACCGGGGACTGTCGGGTGCCTACAACAACGCAACGCTTCGCGCCGGTGAGCGCCTGGCCGCCAAACTGCAGCGCGAGGGCACCCAGGTCCGGCTGTTCTGCGTGGGCAAGAAGGCCGCCGCGTACTTTCGCTTCCGTGGCCTCGACGTCGAAGAGAGCTTCACCGGCTTCGTCGACCGTCCCACCTTCGCTGACGTCCAACTCGTCGCCAGCCACCTCGCCAAGCCCTACCTCGACGGTGAGGCGCAGCAGATCCTCATGGTCTCCATGCGCTACCTCTCGGCCGGTTCACAGGCCGTCGAGGTACAACAGCTGCTGCCCCTCGTGCTGCCCGAACTGCCAGTCGACGACAAGCCAACGGCTCTGAAGGGCTACACCGAGTTCGAACCCGAGGTGGAGAAGTTGCTCTTCTTCTTGGCGCCTCGCGCGCTCGAGAGCGAGATCTACTCGGCGCTGCTGGAGGGCGCCGCGTCGTTTCACACCAGTCAGCAGCGCGCCATGGCCGCCGCGACGGAGAACGCCGACGAACTCGGCCAGACGCTGACGCGCGTGATGAACCGAGCCCGTCAGGACTCGATTACGACCGAAATTATGGAAATCGTGGGCGGCGCCGAAGCGCTCCGCTCGGGAAAGTGAGAAACAAATGACCGTGGCTCCCGAAAAGACCAAACTCGAAACCGGTCGTGTCGTCGCGATCGCTGGACCCGTCGTGGACGTGGAGTTTCCACCCCACGCGCTGCCCGAGATCAACCACGCCGTGGAGATGGACATCGAACTCGATGGTCAGACCATCATCGTCGTCGGCGAGGTCGCCCAGCAGATCGGTGAAGGTCGCGTTCGATGCGTCTGCATGAAGCCCACCGACGGTCTCGTGCGTGGTGCGCTCGTACGCCAGAGCGGACGCGGCATCTCCGTGCCCGTGGGTGACGCCGTCTTGGGCCACGTCTTCAACGTGATCGGCGAGTCGCTCGACACCGACGACATCGGCGCCGTCGAGGACCACTGGGAGATCCACCGCGACGCGCCCGCGTTCGACCAGCTCGAACCACGCGCGACCATGTTCGAGACCGGTATCAAGGTCGTCGACCTCCTCGCCCCGTACGTGCAGGGTGGCAAGATCGGCCTCTTCGGAGGCGCCGGCGTCGGTAAGACCGTCTTGATCATGGAGATGATCCGACGCGTCGCCGAGCAGCATGACGGCGTGTCGGTCTTCGCCGGCGTGGGCGAGCGCACCCGCGAGGGCACCGACCTCCTTCTCGAGATGCGCGAATCCGGCGTCATCGAGAAGACGGCGTTGGTCTACGGCCAGATGGACGAGCCACCGGGGGTGCGCCTTCGCGTCGCGCTGGCGGCCCTCACGATGGCCGAGTACTTCCGTGACGTGAAGAACCAGGACGTGCTGTTGTTCATCGACAACATCTTTCGCTTCGTCCAGGCCGGCTCGGAGGTCTCGACACTGCTCGGACGCATGCCCTCGGCGGTCGGCTACCAGCCCACCCTCGCCGACGAGATGGGCGAGTTGCAAGAACGCATCACGTCGACGCGCGGCCATTCGATCACGTCACTCCAGGCCGTGTACGTGCCCGCGGACGACTACACCGATCCGGCACCGTTTACGACCTTCACCCACCTCGACGCCACGACCGAGTTGAGTCGACAGATCGCGGCGCTCGGTATCTACCCGGCCGTTGACCCACTCACTTCGACGTCGAACATCCTGGCGCCCGAGATCGTGGGGGACCGGCACTACGCGGTGGCCCGCCAGGTGCAGCAGATCCTCCAGCGCAACAAGGAGCTCCAGGACATCATCGCCATCCTCGGACTCGACGAGCTCTCCGAGGAGGACCGCATCATGGTCACGCGCGCGCGCAAGATCCAGCGCTTCCTCTCCCAGCCCATGTTCGTCTCCAAGGTCTTCACCGGCATCGACGGCATCAACGTACCGGTACAAGAGACCATCGAGTCCTTCGAGCACCTAGTGAGGGGCGACCTCGACCACTTCCCCGAACAGGCGTTCCTCAACGTCGGGGGCGTCTCGGACGTCGAGGCCAAAGCCGCGGAGATGGCCAAGAACTAATGGCGACCCTCACCGTGGAGATCGTGTCACCCGAGAAGGCCCTGTGGGCCGGCGAGGCGAACGCCCTCATCGCGCGCTCCTCCGAGGGTAACTTCACGATCCTGCCCCAGCACACGCCGACGGTCGGCGACATCGTCTCGAGCATCGTGCGCGTCGAAACGAGCGAGGGCGAGATCGCGTTCGCGGTGCACACGGGCTACTTCCAGGTCGGACCCGGCCTTGGCGAGGGCGAGACGCTCGCGACCGTCCTCGCCGGCATCGCGGAACGAACGACGGAGATCGATGTCGCGCGCGCCCAAGCCGCAAAGGAGTCAGCCGAAGCCCAACTCGCCGGAGCGTCAAAGGTCGAACAGGACGACAGCGTCCTCTACCTCATTGCGCTCGCGGCGCTGGAGCGCGCCGAACTACGCCTGCGCGCCGCCGCGAAGTGACGTCCTAGCGACCCGACACGTAGTCGAGTAGGTCCTTCTTGTCGTTCTCGAGTTCCTCGAGACGAGCCTTGACGACGTCGCCGATGGAGATGAGGCCAATGAGCATGGCGTCTTCGACGACGGGCACGTGACGAATGCGCCGTTCCGTCATCATCGTCATCAACTCGGTGAGCTGCGTGGCCTCGGTGCAGACGACGACGTCCCTGGTCATGAGCTCCGAGACCTTTTGCTCCAGCGCACTCTCGCCGCTGGTCGCCAATGCTCGAACCGCGTCGCGCTCGGAGAAGATGCCCACTAACGGCGCCTTGGCCCCGGTCACGACCAACGCACCGATGCCGCGTTCTTTCAGGAGAGCGAGCGCGTCGCTCACGGTACGTTCCTGTGAGATCGTCGCGACGTCGCGACCCTTGGAAGCTAAGAGTTTTGAGACCCGCATTGTGTACCCCCACACCTCAACGCCGTTGCACTGCAGCTCACGGCTCGTACTTTCGAGGCTACGACGATGACTCGCGCATTACAAGAGTCGTGGGAAATCCAACGTATTCCCTTCGAGGCGCTAGAGACCCGCGGAATTGAACTCTTGGAGTTTGTCGTGACGGTGGAACGTCTCGATGGTGCGAATGGTGCCGGAGCGTGAACGTACAACGAGGGACTGGGTCGTAGCGCCGAAGTCGTAGAAACGAACACCTCGCAAGAAGTCCCCGTCGGTGATGGCGGTGGCGGAGAAGAAACAGTTATCACTCGCGACGAGGTCGTCGGTCATGAGCACCCTTGTGAAATCATAACCAAGCGCTTCGGCTTCATTTCTCACGTCGGGCGTCTGCGCGTGCAAGACACCTTGAATCTCTCCGCCGAGTCCCTTGAGCGCCGCGGCGGCGATAACACCTTCGGGCGTGCCACCGATGCCGAAGAGAACGTCGGCGCCGGAGTTGGGCCAACCGGTAGCGATCGCGCCAGCGACGTCACCGTCGGTGATCGACAAGACTCGCGCACCGGCTTCGCGCACTTCCGCCACGAGGTCGTCGTGACGGGGGCGATCAAGAATCACGACACCGAGTTCCTGGACGGGTTTCTTCAATCTCTTCGAGAGTTCAGTGAGATTGTCCGTTGCTGACGCGTTGATGTCGACCGACCCACGTCCTCGCGGGCCGACCGCGACTTTCTTCATGTAGAAACAGGGTCCGGGATTGAACATCGTGCCCCGTTCTGAGAGCGCGATCACCGCGAGCGCGCCGTTTCGGCCCATCGCCGTCAGCGTGGTGCCGTCCACGGGGTCGACCGCGACGTCGACTTCGGGTCCATTGCCGTCACCGATGCGTTCTCCGTTGTAGAGCATGGGTGCTTCGTCCTTCTCGCCTTCGCCGATGACGACGACGCCGTCCATGGCGACGGCGCCCAACACGAAGCGCATGGCGTCGACCGCGGCGCCGTCGGCTGCGTTCTTGTCGCCGCGCCCCGACCACCGCGCGGCCGCGATGGCGGCAGCTTCGGTGACCCGAATGAGCTCGAGGGCAATATTGCGGTCGGGCCTGATGGGACGCTGCACAGGGTCAGCGTACTCGTCGGTCCCTTTTGACCCCAAACGACACTTTTGTCCGTTGTGGGCAGCGGCAATACTTAAGAGGTGAGTTCTCTCGTGGTGAAGCCCGCCGGTCCCCTCAACGGCGACGTTCGGGCCTACGGGGCGAAGAACGCCGTGCTGAAAGAGATGGCGGCCTGCTTGCTCGCGACGGGCGAACATCGCCTCACGAACGTGCCGGCGATCAGCGACGTCAAGGTGATGAGCGAGCTCTTGGAAGCGCTCGGTTGTCGGGTCGACGAACCGGCCCCGCACGAGCTTCGCGTCGTCGTGCCCGAAGCACGCGACCTGAACCCCGTCGCGCCGGCGCACCTCTTCGAGGCGATGCGCGCTTCGATCGTCGTGCTCGGGCCGCTCCTCGCGCGCTGCGGTGAAGCGAACATGGCCCTACCCGGTGGCGACGACTTCGGCCAGCGTCCCATCAACTTTCACACTGAAGGCCTCACCGCGATGGGTGCCACGTTTGATAACGATCGCACCTCGATCCACGCGACGACCTCGTCGCCACGGCTGCACGCGACGCGCGTCACCCTCGAGTACCCGAGCCACACCGCGACCGACAACCTCTTGATGGCGGCGGTACTCGCCGAGGGCCGCACCATCATCGACAACGCTGCGCGAGAGCCCGAAGTGGCCGACCTCGGTCGCCAACTCCTCGCCATGGGCGCGAGGATCCAGGGACTCGGCACGTCGCTCCTGACCATTGACGGCGTCGCGGGGCTCAGTCCCGCCTACCACGAAGTCGTCACCGATCGAGTGGTCACGGCGACGTACCTCGCCTCGGGTCTCATCACCGGCGGCGCGGTGCGCGTCGTCGACGCGAAACCTGAGCACATGGTCATGTTGCTGCGAAAGCTCGAGTCGATGGGCGCCGACGTCGACCAAGACGGTATCGGCGTCGCCGTTCGATCGCGTCAGCGACTGAGGGCGGTCGACGTGGCGACGCTGCCCTATCCCGGCGTCGCGACGGACTACAAACCGCTCCTCACGGCGATGTTGAGCGTCGCCGAAGGTGTCTCGGTCGTCACCGAGAACCTCTTCGTCGGGCGGTTCCGTTACGTCGACGAGTTGGTGCGCCTCGGCGCCAACATCACGACCGAAGGTCATCACGCGATGATCCGTGGCGTGGAGGGTCTCGAAGGCACGTCGGTGCACGCGAGCGACATCCGTGCCGCCGCGGCGCTCATCCTCGCGGGTCTCGTCGCCGAAGGCGAGACCACCGTGACCGGACTCGAACACATGGACCGCGGCTACGACGACTTCGCGGGACGATTGAGCTCACTTGGAGCGGCGATCGATCGGTTCTCGTGATCGCACGCGAGCCGGACGTGTTACTCCAGGAGGCGAAGGTCGGTTCGCGCACCGCACTCGCGAGACTGTTGACCTACGTGGAATCCGGCGGGGCGCACCACCGCGCCACCGTGGCCCTCGCGTACAGCGCGCCCGCGCCGTACGTCGTTGGTCTCACGGGTTCGCCCGGCGCCGGCAAGTCGACGCTCACCGACCGGCTCATCACGAGCGCGCTCGCGCGTCGACACGTCGGTGACGCCGAGACGTTCGATCAGGTCGGCGTGCTCTGCGTGGATCCGAGTTCCCCCTTCACGGGTGGCGCGATTTTGGGCGATCGCATTCGCATGCAGGATCACGCCACCAACGACCACGTCTTCATCCGTTCGATGGCCACGCGCGGTCACCTGGGGGGACTTTCACTCGCCGTCCCGGACGCCCTACGCGTGCTGGGCGCGGCGAGCTTTCCCTTCGTGTTCGTCGAAACCGTTGGTGTCGGACAGATGGAAGTCGAGATCGCCTCGGCCGCGGACACGACGATCGTCGTGACGAATCCCGGGTGGGGCGACTCGATGCAGGCCAACAAAGCCGGTCTCTTAGAGGTCGCGGACATCTTCGTTATCAACAAGGCGGATCGTCCGGGCGTTCGCGAAACGAAGCGAGATCTCGAGCAGATGCTCGATCTCGGGCGGACGCGAGCGTGGCGACCGCTCATCGTGGAGACCAACGCCACGAGTGACGAGGGGACCGAGGCCCTGTTCGAAGCGATCGACGCCCACCGGACCTTCCTCGACAAGGAGCTACTCGAGGACGCGCGTCGCGCGCGAACGCGCGTCGAACTCGACAAGGTCGTCAACGTGCTGCTTCGTTCGCGCGTCGCCGAGCTGGCCCGAGGTGACGCGTACGAGGAGCAGATCGAGGCGCTCCTCGAGGGATTGACCGATCCCTACCGAGCTGCTGAAGTGCTGCTTTCCGATTCATGATCGCGACGTCCGTTACGTACGACGTCGTCTTCGTGGTCCACGTCGCGGCCGCCGTGGCCACGATCGCCGTCTTCACCACGATGCGCTTCGCGGCCCTCAGCGTCGCGAGGGGTGCCGACGCCGCGACGCAAGCACTACGGTTTCCACAGCGACGGAACTGGGCGGCGCGTTTCTTGCACGTTCTTCCAGTGACGGGACTCGTCATGTCGTTGAGCGGTGGCCGTTCCGTATCGTTGAGCCGACCGTGGGTCGGCGTGAGTCTTCTTTGCTACCTCGCCGCCGCCGGTCACCTTGAAGCGCGCACGCTACCTCAAGAGCGCGTCGTCGCTGAGACCATTGCTCGTGACGGCGTCGCGTCTCGTGAAGTGGGTCGACGATTTGTTCGCTCGATCGACTCACTCTTGGCGCTCGTTGCTGTCGCGCTCGTGGCGATGCTGGTCCAGTTCTAGGGCTTTGCGTCCGTGGGTGACGGCGCCATCGAGGTCAAGGATCCGTTGCCCGGTGCCCACTGAACGGGCAACTATTGAAGCAACGCGTCGCCCAGAAGCTTGAGTCGATCGGCGTTGAGGCCAGCGTGTTGCGCCCAGGCTTGTGCACCGCCGTAGCGCACGTCCAATTCGAAGAGAAACGTCGAGATGGTTGCGTCTTCCGCGGCGAGTACCAACGGATTCGTGCGTTCGAGCGTTTCGCGGTAGAGGGGATCGAGTCGAAGTTTGTCGAGGATGAGTGGAACACGCGAGGCAGTCACGGCGTAGTCGCGGACGATATCGTGAGAACTGACTCCGAGGCAGCCGAGGACGAGGGCCGCGAGGACCCCGGTTCGGTCTTTGCCAAAGAAACAGTTGAACACCATCGGGTACTTTTCGACATCGGTCATTTCCTCGAGCGCCTGAACCAAGGCACTTCCTCCGACGTCCAAGTACTCGAGGTATCGCGTGGCGAGATAGTCGGGCCCTAGGAGTTCGCCGTCGCGTGAAGCACGCACGTCGGTTCCTGCCGAAACTGGCGCGTTGACGAAACGAATCGACTCGGTTGCGAGGAGTCCCCGACCAGTTCGTTCGACTTCACTGGCGTTGCGAAGATCGACCACCGTCGCGATGCCGAGGCGACGAAAGAGTGCGAGATCACTCTCGGAGAGATCGTGAAGAGCGTCACTTCGATACAGGCGTTCCCACCGAGTCGTTCGCCCGTCGGACGAACGGTAGCCCCCGAGATCACGAAAATTAAGTACACCCGTGAACGGCACTATCCGATCGGGCGTCACGAAAGATAGCGTATCGACGTCGAGAAGCCACGCTACGCCGCCGTCGCTGTTGTCGAATCGACCGCGGCGATCCCAGGAGCAATCGCGCGGTGGTGCCCATTATGTGTATGCTCGAACTGCTTCGGCTTTACGTCGGAGTGATGCAGTCGTAGCGAAGTCCGGTGAAAACCCGGCGCTGTCCCGCAACGGTGATGCCCCACGAGGGGACGAGTCCGGTCGCCTTCACTGCATCGGCGTAATCGGTCCTCGGAGAAAGGGCGGTTCGTTCCTCTCCGTTGGAGTGGACGGGTGTCGTTCGTTCTCCGACTAGCTAACGGAGATTAACTGTGCGAATTACCCATAAGCGCCTGCTGGCCCTCGTTGTACTACCCAGTCTCGTGCTGTCATCGATCGTGGCGGGGGCCCTCACGAACGCTTCGGCGGCGTCGAAGGCGGCGTCGGGCTTCCCGGTGACGATCAAGGCCGCCGACGGAACGTTTACCCTTCATTCAAAGCCAACGGCCATCGTGTCGCTGTCACCGACCTCGACAGAAATCCTCTACGCCATCGGTGCGGGTTCGCAGGTCAAAGCCGTCGACAGCTACTCGGACTATCCACCGAACGCGCCTATCACCAAACTCAGCGCCTACACCCCGAACGTCGAGGCAATCGCCAAGTACAAGCCGGATCTCGTAGTGGTCGCGACGGACACCGCAAGCTTCAATACGCAGATGGCCGCTCTCAAGATCCCGGTGATCTACTTCACGGCGGCGTCAAACCTCAGTCAGGCCTACAAGGAGTATTCGGCGCTGGGCACAGCAACCGGCCATGTCGCGGGGGCCAAGGCGGAGGTGGCTCGCGTGAGAGCCAAGATTGCTCACATCGTCAGCGCGACGCCGAAAGCGCCCGCGGACTCGACCTACTACTACGAACTCGAACCGACCTACTACTCAGTGACGTCGTCGACGTTCGTGGGCCAGCTCTTGAGCCTCCTCGGTCTTAAGTCCATCGCCGACAGCGCCACTGGTGCGGCGTCCAGCGGGGGTTACCCGCAGCTCAACGCGGAATTTATCTTGAAGGCGAACCCCACGTACATTTTCCTCGCGGACACCATCTGTTGCAAGGCCAGCGCGAGGACCGTTGGTGCTCGTCCCGGTTGGTCGGTACTCAATGCGGTGCAGAAAGGACGGATCGTCGCGCTCAACGACGACATCGCGTCTCGTTGGGGCCCGCGCATCACCGTCCTGCTCCAAGACGTCGCTAACGCTCTTAAAGCCTCTAAGGCGGCGCGGACCTCGTGAGCGTCGTCTCGACGGGCGCCACGGGTTCCACGGAGCGGCCCACCGGCACGTCCCTCGAGAGCGCGACGGCGCCAGTTTCCGCGAGCATTCCGTTACTCGTGACGAGCATCGGGCTCGTGGCGGTTGTCTTGATTAGCACGGCCATCGGGCCCGCTGACGTTCCCATAGGCACCGTCTTCGAGGTGCTCTTGTCGCACGTGCCCTTCGTGCACGTGCACACGTCGGTCTTTAGTCAGGCCATCGTGTGGGACGTTCGACTTCCTCGGGTGGTGCTGGGCGGCCTCGTCGGTTCGATGTTGGCGGCTGGCGGTGCCTCGTACCAAGGAGTGTTTCGAAATCCCTTGGCGGATCCGTACCTTCTCGGAGTGGCGGCCGGCGCTGGTCTCGGTGCCACGATCACGATCGTGGCGAACGCCGGTTCGACGGCTCTGTTGCCCATGGCGGCGTTCATCGGCGGCATCGCCGCCGTCACCCTCACCTACTTTGTCGGTGCCAAGTTCGGTGGTCGCTCGTCGGGCACGTCCGTGGTCTTGGCCGGTGTCGCCGTCGCGGCGATCTTCACCGCGGCGCAAACCTTTTTGCAACAGCAGCATGCTCAAGACCTCCAGTCGGTGTACTCGTGGATTCTCGGCAGTCTCTCTGGTGCAACGTGGTCGGACGTCTGGTTGATTCTTCCCTACGTCGTTCTGAGCACGGCCGTGCTGCTCGCGCATCGTCGACTCCTTGACGTGCTGCGACTCGGCGAGGAGGAGGCCACGAGTCTTGGTATCCACCCGCAACGAGTGCGCTTGGTGGTGGTGATCGCGGCGACCCTGGGTACCGCGGCGGCCGTGTCCGTGAGTGGTCTCATCGGATTCGTCGGCATCATCGTCCCTCATCTGGTGCGCCTCACCACGAACGCCAGTTACCGCGTCGTGTTGCCCGTTTCGATTGTTGGTGGGGCAGCATTCCTGATTCTGGCCGATCTCGTGGCGCATACGGTTGCGGCACCTGCGGAAGTCCCCCTCGGCGTCATCACCGCGATGGTCGGTGGCCCGTTCTTCATCTTCGTGTTGCGTTCGCGTCGCGCGCAACGAGGAGTCCTCTAGCGTGGTGAGCGCGGTGACGCTTGAGCCCTCTAACGGCGGCATCGTCGAGTTACGTCACATCGTCGTCAAGTACGCCGTCGCGGTCGCTCTGCGCGACGTCACGCACGACGTCGCGCGCGGCGAGTGGCTCGGACTCATCGGCGCTAACGGCGCGGGTAAGACCACGCTGCTGAAAGCTGTGGCTCGGTTGATCGACTACGAGGGCCAGATCAGCGTCGACGCCCGCGAGACGTCGGAATTGACGCGACGCGAGTTCGCCCGACTCGTGGCGTACGTACCTCAGAAGCCAGAGTTCCCACCAGAAATGCGCGCCATTGACTACGTGGCGCTTGGTCGCGTGCCGCACCTTGGCTACTTCGGCGCCGAAGGTCCCCACGACCGTCTTCGCTGCGGTGAACTCTTGGAGCGGCTCGGTCTCGCCGTCATGGCCGAGCGCCACCTGGCCACCCTGTCCGGAGGCGAACTTCAACGACTCGTTCTCGCCCGAGCCCTGGCGCAGGAGGCACCCGTCTTGTTGCTCGACGAGCCGACGAGCGCACTGGACCTTGGACGGCGGGTCGAAGCGTTGGAGCTCGTTGACGAGTTGCGTCTGGAGCGCGAACTCACCGTCATCAGCGCCATGCACGATCTCTCACTCGCCGCGCAGTTCGCGGATCGATTGGCGCTGCTCGCCGCCGGGGCCATCGTCGCGGTGGGAACGCCCGCCGAGGTGTTAGTGGAGGACGTGCTCGATCTTCACTTCGGAACCAAGGTGCGAATTCTGCGCACCGATGACGGAGAACTCGTCGTAGTACCGCGTCGAACGAACCCGAAAGGACACCATGCCTGATAGTCAACGTGAAGTCCCGGAAAAGCCCGCGTCGTTGGTGCGGGCCGATTCATTGGTGATCGTGAATACGGGTCACGGCAAGGGGAAGTCGTCCGCCGCCTTTGGTGTCATGGGTCGGGCGTGGGCTCGCGGTTGGCGCGTCGTGGTCATCCAGTTCGTGAAGAGTGGTAAATGGCAAGTAGGCGAGCGCAAGTTGGCCGATCACCTCGGCATCGAATGGTTGACGATGGGCGACGGCTTCACGTGGGAGTCCACCGATATCGACGAGACCGTGGCGAAGGGTCGCCACGCGTGGGAAGTGGCCATGACCAAACTTGCCAGTGGCGAGTACGACCTCGTGATTCTCGACGAAGTGACCTACGCCATGAGTTACGGATGGATCGACGTGGACGTCGTCGTCAAGGCAGTCACCGGACGTGCGCGTACGACCAACGTGATCATCACCGGACGTAACGCGCCCCAAGAACTCATCGACGTCGCGGACACGGTGACGGAGATGACGATGGTCAAACACGCCTACCAAAAGGGAGTTCGGGCGAAGAAGGGTATCGAGTACTGATGTTCGCTGAGTTGGCGTCGCGCCGCGAGAATGGCGTTGAACTCGACGTGCTCGTCTGGCGGCTCCGTCACACCATGCTCGTCGCGTCGACGGCGCTCGTGGGTGGGGGAGTCGGTCCGCGTGACTGGGCGATGAACGCCGAAGTGACCGACGACTACTCCCGGACGGACGTCGACGCGCACGTGGCCGAGATGGCGCGCGCGCTCGGTCTCGACGGCGTCGGCGTTGGAATGCTGACGGCGGCGTCAGTTCGCCGTCACGAGTGTTCGAATGACGAGGGGGTCGACGTGGACGTGACGGTCGGACTCTCGCATCCGACGTGGGCGGCGAGCGACGAGCGCGCAGCGAACGACGAGGCCGTAGCGGGGACGATCAACGTCGTGGTCTTCGTGCCCGTGCGCCTCGACGATGGTGCGCTGCTCAACGCCATCGCTACGGCAACCGAAGCCAAGTCGCAAGCCCTGTGGGAGGCGAGCGTTCTCGCGACGGGCACGCCCTCGGACGCGGTCACCATTCTCTGTCCAATCGAAGGCGCCTCGACGCGCTTCGCGGGCCCGAGATCGTCGTGGGGAGCGCGACTGGCGCGAGCGGTGCACGGTGCCGTACTCGCTGGAGCGACGCGGGCGTCGTCGTGATCACCCTCGTTCTCGGCGGCGCGCGTTCTGGAAAGTCGTTGGTGGCGGAACGTCGTGCGGCGCGCGCGGGTGTCGAGGTGACGTACGTGGCGACGGCGCGCGTGGGCGACGACGTCGAACTCGCCGCGCGCGTTGCCGCGCACCAAGGGCGCCGTTTGCCTCACTGGGTGACCGTTGAGTGTGACGGCGATCTCAGGGGCGTGCTCGAGCAGACATCCGGAACGGTCCTCGTTGATTCGCTCGGACCCTGGCTGGCGGCGATGCCCAATTTGAGTACTGACGTTTGGGCGCTGTGCGCCGTACTCGTGGCGCGCGCGGGCGACACGATAGTCGTCTCCGACGAAGTTGGCCTCGGCGTTCATCCATCTACTGCGCTCGGACGTGCGTTTCGCGACGCCCTGGGCGAACTGAACCAGGCGATCGCTTCGGTCGCCGATGAAGTTCTCCTTGTCGTCGCTGGACGCGTTCTTCCCCTTCAGTCCGGTGGTTTCTGATGGGAAGAGCGCTGTCATTTCTCACGCTCTTCGGGCGAGCGAGTGCGCCCAACGAAACCACCCTGGTGTGGTTTCCTGTGGTGGGTGCCGTACTGGGACTCGTCATCGGAGAGATCTGGTGGCTCGCCGCGAAGGCGTGGCCCCCGTTGACCGTAGCGGTCGTCGTCGTCGTGGCTGACCTCGTCCTCACGGGCGGGTTGCATTTCGATGGCCTCGCTGACGCGGGCGACGGCCTCCTCGCACCATTGACCAAAGAACGTCGGCTCCAAGCGATGTCCGATCCGGCAGTTGGCGCCTTCGGCGCACTGAGCGTCGTGGCGGTGCTCCTCCTTCGCTTCACTGCATTCGCTGGGCTTCGACCAGCACCGCTGGTGTTGGCTGGACTGTGGTGCGCGTCGCGAACGTCGATGGCGATTATTGCCGAGACGCTGCCCTACGCACGGACCACGGGGATCGTGCAACGTTTCCTTGGCACGTCGCCTCGAGGTGCTCGACAGCGAGTGTTCGTGCTCAGTGCGAGCGCTCTCGGTCTTCTCTTGGCGGCGGGGCTCGTCGTCCTCGGACGCGGCGCGCGTGGTCTCTGGGCACTAGTCGGGGAACTCGCCGCGATGGGGGCGGTCGCGATGTTCTCGTGGCGTCGTGTTGGCGGATTCACCGGTGACGTGCTCGGCGCCGCTGGTGTCGTCGGTGAGACCGTTGGCCTCATGATATTGGTGACGCGATGACGAGTGTGTCGCGTTCGATACCTCGACCTCTCGGTGCCGCGACGGGCGTCGTTCTCGACCGTGTGTTCGGCGAGCCAGCGACGTCCTACCATCCCGTCGTTCACTTTGGCCGATTCATGGAGAACTTCGAACGGGGCAACTACCGTGACGCGAAATCGTCTGGCGTCACGCACGCGGTCATGGGCGCTCTGCTCGGACTTCGTGCCGGTGCCCTCGTTCGCTCCACCGCGGTCGCGACGGGCCTCGCCGTGGGTGGTCGAGCCCTTCACGACGCCGCGCGAGACGTGAGTGACGCCTTGCTTCGAGGTGAGCTCGAGCGCGCGCGAGAACTCCTGCCGACCTTGGTGGGCCGGAACTCGAGCGACCTCGACGAGGGCGAAATCGCTCGCGCCACGGTTGAATCCGTGGCCGAGAACACCGTCGACGCGATCGTCGCCCCGGCTCTGTGGGCGGCCCTCGCGGGCGCGTCGGGCGCGCTCGGGTATCGATCGCTCAACACGATGGACGCGATGGTGGGTCACCGATCAGCTCGATACACGAACTATGGATGGGCCAGTGCCCGTCTTGACGACGTCGCCAACTGGGTTCCGGCGCGGTGCACCGCCGCGCTCGTCGCGCTTGTTCGGCCCAAAGCCGCCAAGGACGTGCACTGGGCGGTGACGACACAAGCGCCTGCTCACCCGTCGCCCAACTCGGGTGTCGCCGAGGCGGCCTTCGCCGCCGCGCTCGGTCTTCGCCTCGGGGGACGCATCTACTACGCGGAGCGTGTCGAAGACCGCCCGACGCTAGGGAAGGGTCGCAGCGCCGAGCCGATCGATATTGGCGAAGCCGTTCGATTGAGCCGCGACGTCTCGACCGCGCTGGTCGTCATCCTTGGCGTGACCGGAGTGGCGCTGTGGACGAGATGGCGATGAGTAGGGTTCCTCCCGCAGGAGCTCATGGTGGAGACGGGGCCCGCGTCGCCCGCGCCTTGGGGTTGGATCTCGACCAGGTACTCGATCTCTCCCAGACTCTCAATCCAGTAGCTCGCGATCCCAAACCGGTTGTCGCGGCGCACCTCGACGAAATTGGTCGTTATCCTGATCGCGCCCGCGCGCACGAGAGTCTGGCCGCTGCGATGAGCGTCGACGCGGATCGTTTGCTGTTGACCAACGGCGGCGCCGAAGCTATTGCGCTCGTCGCTGCCGAGTTGGGCGGCTTCGTGCACGAACCAGAGTTCTCATTGCACCCACGAGGACATGGCCCACGGTGGCGTTCGAATCCGCACAGCCCGACGGGCCTGTTGGCCGAACCGGCGGATCGAGCGGACGTCTGGGACGAGGCGTTCTACCCACTGGCGACCGGTCATTGGAGTCGAGGGGACGAAGGGGTCGTCGTCGTTGGCTCTTTAACGAAGTTATTGGCTTGCCCGGGTCTACGGATTGGCTATGTTCTCGCGAGTCCCGCATTGATCGAACGGTGCCAGGCGCGTCAGCCCGCGTGGTCACTGAACGGGTTGGCGGCGGCGGCACTGCCGGATCTACTGGCGCCACTCGACCTGGCGCGCGACTGCTGTGCGGTTCGAGAACTTCGAGAGCGCCTGCGCGCGCTACTGGAGCGACGCGGTCTCTGCGTACGGTCTTCGGACGCCCCGTGGTTACTCGTTGAGCTTCCGGGCCTTCGCGAAATACTGGCACCCGAGGGCATCGTCGTACGCGACTGCACGAGTTTCGGGATGGCCGGCGTGGCGCGTGTTGCGGTACCGAATGAAGCGGGGCTCGAGCGACTAGATCGCGCTCTCGACAAGTTGGAGCGCGAGATCGAAGAATCACTCCGTCGTGTTGGGTCGGGTAGCGACGTGTCGAAACGAGGAAAGGGACGATTCCATGACTGAAGAGAGCTTCCGGGCACTGGCGAGCGCGATCAACCCACCGAGTGACGCGGCCGCCGAGGCGGCCCGCGCTCTGCATGATCGGCTCACGAAACCTCCGGGATCGCTCGGTGACGTCGAGACCCTCGGCGTGCAACTCAGCGCGATCGCGGGTCACTGTCCTCCTCCGGTACCCGAGCCGGTGACGATCGCCGTCTTCGCTGGAGATCACGGAGTGGTGGACGCCGGAGTCACGCCGTGGCCGTCGGAAGTCACGGCTCAGATGGTGGCTAACTTCTGCTCTGGTGGTGCGGCCATCAACGTGCTGGCGCGTCACGTGCACGCCGACGTCGTCGTGGTTGACGTGGGCGTGGCGACGCCGATTCCCTCGGAGTCGCTGACATTGGTGCGACGAAACGTAGCGAAAGGTACGGCCAATCTCGCGCTCGGTCCCGCAATGTCCGAAGAACAGGCGAGTGCCGCCCTCGACGTGGGCGTGGACGTGGCGAACGAGGCCCTTCGTGGCGGCGCTCGGCTACTCATCACGGGCGACATGGGCATTGGTAACACCACACCGTCGGCGGCATTGATCGCGGCGTTCACCTCCAGCGCACCAGCGTCGGTGACGGGACGCGGTACTGGCATCAACGACGAGATGCTCGAGACAAAAACGCGGGTGATTGAAGCGGCGTTGCGTCGCTTGACACCTAACGCGACACCCTTGGCGATCCTCGCCGAAGTGGGTGGACTCGAAATTGCCGCGATGGCCGGCTTCATCGTTGCCGGCGCGGCAGCGGGCGTGCCCGTACTTGTCGACGGCGTCATCTCCGTTGCCGCCGCTCTCGTAGCGACGGCCTTCGCGCCGGGCGTGCCCGCGTATCTCATCGCCGGACATCGCTCAAGTGAGCCGGGCGCGAGCGTGGGACTGGCACATCTCGGCTTGAAGCCATTACTCGATCTCGGGCTTCGTCTCGGCGAAGGAAGTGGTGCCGCGTTGGCCGTTCCCCTCGTACAGGCTGCGGCGAACATCCTTCGCGAGATGGCGACGTTCGATTCCGCTGGCGTTAGTGAGACGGACGACGCGCGTTGAGTACCTCGGCCATCGTCAGATCGCCCACGATCTTTCGGGACCGTTCGCTCATGTTGAGTCGACCCACGAGCGCATCGTGACGTCGATTGAAGCGCGTCATCTCGACTACGTCCCCGCGCGCGAGCGCCACGGCAAGGTCTGGCGCCAGGCACCGTTCTGGTTCCTCGGCAACTTCCAACCTTTCACAGTGGCCATCGCTTTCATTGGACCGGTCGTTGGCCTCAGCGGTCTGTGGACATCGGTCGCGGGCGTCGCGGGCATCTTGTGTGGCGCGATGTTCATGGCGGCGCACGCGGCCCAAGGTCCGATCCTCGGTCTACCGCAGATGATTCAATCGCGCGCTCAGTTTGGTTACCGCGGTGTGATCGTGCCCGTTGTCGCCACCACGCTCACCTTCGTCGGGTTCAACGTCGTGACCGTGGTCATCATCAAGCAGGGTCTGTTCAGTATCTTCGCCTGGAACACCACGGGAGTCGCGCTTGCCGTGAGTGTCGTGGCTGCGCTCGTCGCGATCTTCGGCCACGATTGGATTCATCGTGCCGTGCTCAGCGTGTTCTGGGTGTCGTTGCCACTATGGATCGTGCTCACGGTGGGTGTCGTCAGTGGACACGCCGGGGGACACGGTCCGCTCGTCGGGGGATTCAGCGTCGTCGGATTCTTCGCCACCTTTACGGTGGCGGCTTCCTACAACATCACCTACGCCCCCTGTGTGTCGGATTACTCGCGCTACCTGGCCAAGGACACGCCACGTGGGGGCGTAACGGCCGCCGTCTTTCTCGGCGCGGTCGGATCGCCCGTCTGGTTAATACCTCTCGGGGCGTGGATGGCGACTCGTCTGCACGTGTCCGACGCGCTCGCCGGTATCTACGTCGCGGGAAACGGTACGGTGTCGCACCTCGGTACGACATTGGCGCTGGTCGCGGTCGCGGCGCTCGTCGCCGCGATGGGCGTGAGTGCCTACAGTGGCATGTTGTCGGTGCTCACGATCGTTGCCGCCTTTCGACCAGTGCCTTCGGGCGTTCGGGTACGCGTCATCACGATCGTGTCCTTGTTGGTGCTGTGGTTCGCGCTCGGCGCGGTCCTGACCAACGCCACGTCGGTCTTGAATGGCTGGTTGATCGTGATGCTGTATCTGTTGGCCCCTTGGACGAGTATCAATCTGGTCGACTTCTACTTTGTACGCCACGGCCGGTTCGCGATCAGCGACCTTTCATCAGTCTCGGGCGTGTACGGACGATGGGGTGTCCGGGGTCTCACCGCCTACGCAATTGGCATCGTCGTCGAAGTCCCCTTCATGTCGGTGATGAACCTGTACCAGAGCCCGGGCGCGACGTGGTTGAAGGGTGTTGACGTTTCGTGGCTGGTGGGACTCTTCGCCGCCGCCGGCACGTATTTCTTTCTCACTCGCCACCTCGATCGCACGAAAGAAGAGGCGGCGATCGAGCGAAGCGAGCAGATCGTGGGCCGTGACGACGTCGCGTCGAGTGAGGTCAATGTCGACGTCGAGGCTCCCTCGGTACAACTGAAGACGTCATGGCGAGTGGCTCGCTCCTAATCCTTGGCACGTCCTCCGGAGCGGGGAAAAGCACCGTCGTGACGGGTCTGTGCCGCTGGCTTCATCGTCAAGGCATCTCGGTGGCGCCGTTCAAAGCACAAAATATGTCGCTCAACTCGTTCGTGACTACTGACGGCGGGGAGATGGGGAGAGCCCAGGTCGTACAGGCCCAAGCGGCCGGTGTCGAACCCGACGTCCTCATGAATCCGGTGCTGCTAAAACCGGGCACCGACACGACGAGCCAGTTGATCGTCCTCGGCCAACCAGTGGGTGAGTTGAACTCGGGCCGCGGTTGGGCGAAAAAACGAGAGCTTCTCGATCTCGTCGTCGACGCGCATCGCGAACTTCGCCGGCGTTTTGACGTCGTGATCTGCGAAGGAGCCGGCAGTCCCGCCGAGATCAATCTGCGCGCGAGCGACATCGTTAATTTAGGTTTCGCGCGCGCCGCGAACGTTCCCGCCCTGCTCGTGGGCGACGTGGATCGCGGCGGGATCTTCGCTTCCTTCATTGGTACCTTGGCCGTGCTCGAGTGAGAAGACCAGGAATTGGTGCGCGGATTCATCGTGAATAAGTTTCGCGGCACGAAGGAACTTCTTCAAAGTGGTGTGGATCAACTCACCGAACTGACGGGTCGTGCGACCTACGGTATCTTGCCGCATCGACGTGGTCTTGAGCTCGACGCCGAAGACGCGACCGATTTCACGTCGTGGCTGGACGTCGCCGCACCGCTCGGTGCTGACGTGTTGACGGTCGGCGTGCTAGCTCTGCCGCGTGCCTCGAATCTCACTGACCTCGATCCACTGGTCGATGAGCCGGGTGTGGTGCTGCGCCCGATCTATCGTCCCGAGGAGATGAGCGACTGCGACATCGTGATCATTCCCGGGACTCGCGCCACGGTGAGCGATCTCCACTGGCTTCGAGACCGGCACTTCGACCAGGCGCTCGCGCGTCGCGCCGAGACGGGCCGAGCGATCCTCGGGCTCTGCGGTGGTTATCAGATGTTGGGTTCGGTCATTGACGACGACGTGGAGAGCGGTACAGGTCGCGTCCAGGGTTTAGAGCTTCTTCCGGTTCGAACTGTGTTCGAACCGGAAAAGGTCCTCGCGCAGACTCGACGATCGTTGGATGACGGCACGGTGATTCACGGCTACGTGGTCCACCACGGTCGCGTCAACGTTGAGGGTGGCGAGTCGCTCTTCGCCGACGAGGGCTGCGTTTCAGGTTCGGTAGCGGGGACCCTTTGGCACGGACTCTTCGAGAACGATCAGTGGCGTCGTCAGTATCTGCGGGGCGTCGCGGAGCACTCGGGCAAGCGTTTCGTTCCGGATAGCGCACACGACTTCGCTGCCCGTCGCGAAACGAGAATTGACGTACTCGCGGATCTCGTTGAAGAGCATCTCAACACCGAGAGACTCCTGTCTCTTATCAGCGCCACCACCGCTGCACCAATTCCTTACGTAACACTTGGCCTCGAGTAACGAGCAAACGGTTTCTCTCGTGGCAGCGCCTGCGACCGTTGTTCGCGGGGCGTTTGTGCCAAGGGCGTCGAGCACCAAGACCAGACTTCAGCGTGTCAGAGGCAGTCCTTAGGTAGTGGTGGCGCTCATGGACCCACCCGACACGTCGAGTGGTCGAAAGCGAAGGGCGCTGAGAAAGACAGCGAGATCGAGCGCGGCGTAGACCGCGAGCGTGAATGGCACCACGTGCACGCCGACCTGCGACACCAAGAGACTCACGACGGCCGGTCCCGCCACACCCCCCACCATCATGAAGAGCAGGAGCAACGAGAGTCCGTCACTGTCGTGGGGGCAGAGCGTCGTGTACCACATAAGGCCCATCGGGAAGACCGAAGCGACGATCAGCCCAAGCAACGGATACGCGTACGGCGCGAGAGCGTCGGAGTACGCAACGGCACACGCGATGGTGGCCAGTACGAGTCCGCCGAGAACGAGTTTCTTTTCGGACAGTCGATGGTAGAGCGGGCCGCCGAGGAGGCGTCCGATCGCTAGACCCATCCAGAAGCCAGCGGTGACGAGGCTGCCCGACGATTCGGAGTAGCCGACGCCGTGGAGTTGGGTTGCCATCCAGCCCGACGCGCTCGTCTCCACTGCGACGTACAGCACGTACGCCACGATGAATGTCACGAGAATCGGACGACGCTGGGCCTTCATCCTGGTGATCTCCAGCTGCATCGGTTCTGTACGAAGTGGCGGAGCGTGCACGCCGCCATTCAATGTGGAGAGCACCAGAGCGATCACCGCGAGGCCGCCAAAGAGGAGTCGAAAGTTGTTGGGGTTGATCACGATGATGACGAGCGGACAGATGACGGCCCCGACGCCGTAGCCAGCGTTGCTGATGCTCAGCCGATGCGCGCGGCCCCGCAGCGCAGTGCGAGCGAGCAGGGTGTTGAGGCCAATGTCCAAAGCACCAAAACCGAGACCGATGAGAAAGACGCTGGCCAAGAACAGGCTCCACGGGAGCGCGATCGACGCCCCGGCCGCGCCAAGCACGATCGACACCAACGAGAAAATGAGGACCGATCGACCCGGGAGTCGCTTCAGCCCCAACCAACCCGGCAGCACTCCGAGAGTCGCGCCCACGAAGTAGACGCTGAGGGCGGCGCCGGCGCTGGGCAGCGAGAGGTGGAATCGGTGCGTGAAGCTCACGAGGAGCGGACCGAACAGCGACGTCACGGCTCCCATCAGTATGAAGATTCCAGTGGTGCTCGCGAACGCGGAGGGTGGAAAGTAGACCTCCGTCGCGGGCGTAGGAGAGGATGGCGAAGTGTTGGGGTCCACGGGTGTACTCAATCCTAGGGGGCGCACATTTTTCGATTTCGACGTCGAAAGGTCCACCGCGGTTGGGTCACTACACTTCGCAGGTGACAGAACTGCAACTCGTGACGCGAGAGACCATCTTGGCCGTCGACATTGGCGCCACCACGATCAAGTTTGGTGTCGTTGATGCAGACGGTCACTTGATCGACGACGTGGTACGAATGCCCACCCCGTACCCCTGCTCTCCGAGGCGACTGATTGAGTTCATTGCCGAATGGATTGAGTTGAGCGGGTGCTCGCGCGTTGGGGTGGGCTTTCCCGGGGACCTGAGAGAAGGCCTCGTCGTCGAACCGGGAAACCTCTCGCGACCGCAGGGCTTCACGTCGGAGATTGACCCCTCCCTCAACGAACTGTGGCGAAATACCAACCTCGAAGAGGCTTTTCGCAGCGCCAGCCACCAGGACGTTCGCGTCGTCAACGACGCCACGTTGGCCGCCCTCGGCTGCAGCGAAGGCACGGGCAACGAACTCGTCTTCACGCTTGGTACCGGTTTTGGCATCGCGCTCGTCGTTGACGGCGCGGTGATCAAGATCCGCGACGTGGGGGCCGAAATCTTCTTTGAGGGCTGGTCGTACGACCGACGGTTGGGTGAATTCGCGCGGTCTCAAGACGAAGAGCGGTGGAACGCGCTCTTGGCGATGGCGGTGGAGAACTTTGTCGCGGAGTTCTCCGCGGACATCGTGCATCTTGGCGGCGGCAACTCGCGACGCGTTGATTTGACGCTGTTCTCGAACTCTTCGTACCGAGTCGTCGTCAACGACAACGACGTCACCCTGCGCGGCGCCGTGAAGTTGTTTGATCGTTAGCCACGACGTCGCGCGTTCTTGACCGGCGAGTCCATCGCCGTGAACACCGCCGCGTACACGGACCGAGGGCCCGACGGCTCACGTGTGCTCGTCAGTCGGTCCGGAGAGAAACTGCCTTATAGGTTTCGATCGTCGCACGGGCCGCGTCCGTCCAGGCAGTGCTGGTGGCCCACGTCAATGCGGCGATACTCATGGTTCGATACGCGTCGTCAGAAAGTTGCTCTACCTGCCGCAACGCCGCGACGAGCGGGGCTACCCCTGGCGCGGTCCCCGCTTCGAAGCGAATGGCAGTGTTCCGAGGAACATCTCGAAGGTTTGGTAAGTCTGGGATGACGACCGGACGTCCAAAGGATTGAGCAAGGCGAACCGAACCGCTGTTGGTCACCTCGCGAAAAGGAAACGCCGCGACGTTGGCTGCCTGGAGGTATCGGGCGACATCATCGTCCGGCACCCACTCCAGCATCGTGGTCACTCGTGCGCGCGCCTCACTGGCGAGCCGGTCCAACTCCGCTCGATACGTCTTCGAGCAAGAGCCAGCGAGTAGTACCTTGATTTTCGATGTCGGTGGCAACTGTTGAGCGGCCAGTAGGAGCAGATCGGCACCCTTGTACTCCTCCATTCTCCCGATCAGCACGACGACCACGTCGTCATCACCGAATCCAAAACTGGCACGCGCCTGCTCGGTGGTGAGCGTCACCGGGTAGGGGTCGGCGTACGAGCCCATGGGAATCACCCGAACATCGCGGGCACCTAGTTCGCGTAACTCAGCCGCGGTCGCGTCGGAGAGTGCAATCACCGCCCCCGCTGTAGAGAGCAGCAGGTCTCGTGCCCGTCGATCGTCCTCGAAAACTTGATCGTGCGGCATCAGATCGTGCGCCGTCCACACGATCCCGTAGCCCAAGAGCGAGGCCGTTCGAAGATACAGGCCAAACCACCACTCCATCAACTTCCTCGCCCATGGTCTTCGTCGAGCCCACGGAAGGGAGAACTGAAAGACCCAATGGATGTGCAAGATCCGGGTCCCGCGCGCGCGACACCACGCCAACACGGTCGGTCCCAGCATGAGGTTCAGTGTCTGAGAGGGAGTAGGCCCTTCGGTGTAGCGGACGCGCACCCCAGCCGCCGCGACCTCTCGGTAGAGGAGTTCCTGGTAGGGAGGACCATCGCGCGGCGTGACGAGCACTGAAAGACCTGAGTTCACGTACCGGGCTTCGTCAGTTCGTACAGGACTCCCGCGCCCATCGCGAGGTGATCGACGAGCACGAGCCACGGGAGCTCTTCTTTTCGTTGGCGCCAGATCGGCCAGAGAAGGAGCAATGGATACCATCGCCACTTCGCGGTCAGCGGTAAACCGAGAAGAAAAATCGGGTAGAGAATTGGCACAGGATTCCGTGTGGCCATTTCAGCGAATCGATGGGGATGTTTACGAAGGAGATGGCACCAGCCTCTGCCGTAGAAAAAGGATCGACGAATCTGGCGCCTCGGCGTGCCCCAATCGTGCGTCACCACGGCGTCGGGAACCCAGCGAAGTCGATAGCCACAATCTGTCGCGCGCCACGTGAAATCGAGGTCCTACGTGGCGGCGAAGGACTCGTCGAATCCTCCCACGGCGTCGAACACTTCGCGTCGAAACGCCAGGTTGATGGTGGCGGCCACCGGCACGTAGACCTCGCCCGTGTTCCCCCACCATCGCTTGCCCGAGTAGATGCTCTTTCCTACAGCTTTCGCCGGGCCACACGTGACGGACTCGCCCTCGATCAGGATCGGCTCGAACGCCTGG
>Ga0208357_1000212_pt1 | contig 47836 bp, 62 predicted proteins | sample NGESurdeep092012_6_FD_184487 | JGI IMG/M metagenome (GOLD analysis project Ga0208357, IMG submission 184487) | Arctic peat soil microbial communities from Barrow, Alaska - NGEE Surface sample F52-2 deep-092012 (SPAdes) | ecosystem: Environmental > Terrestrial > Soil > Wetlands > Peat ...
TGGCGCAGGTCAGCCAGGTTGACCTGGTGCTGGCCGACCAGAACATGCCGCGTATGGATGGTTTGACGCTGGTGAAATCCTTGCGGGCCACGATTCAGTTCAAGGCAACACCCATTCTCATCCTGACGACCGAGTCCAGCGACGCCATGAAGGCGGCCGGCAAAGCCGCCGGTGCGACCGGCTGGATGGTCAAGCCCTTCGATCCCAATAAGCTCGTCGAAGTGGTCGGAAAAGTCATTGGCCACGCCTGACCATGGAGACCGGTCACCCTCCGAGTGTCGGGACGCTCGATATCCGACAGTTTCATGGCGTCTTCTTCGAGGAAACTGCGGAGAACATCACAGCCTTTGAGGACGGGCTCCTAAAGCTTGATCTGGAGCAGCCCGACAGCGAGGAGCTCAACGCGATATTTCGGGCTGCGCATTCAATCAAAGGCGGTAGCGGTACCTTCGGTTTTGATGCGATGGCGCGCGTGACCCACGAACTTGAAACCCTGCTCGACCTTGCGCGACGCAACGAACTGCGACTACAGACCTTCCATGTCGACGCGCTCCTCGAGGCCGGCGATATTTTGAAGGCGCAACTCGCCTTCTACCGCGGACAGACCGGTGCGGTCGACGCTGATATTTCCGGCGTGTGTGCGCACCTGAACAGTTTGGTCGTGCAAGCCAAGCAAAAGGTCAAGGAAGAACAATCCGCGGTCACGCCAGCGACCTCCGTAGACACGAGTTTCGGCTTTTTTGACGATCTCCCCGGCGATGCGGCGACGGATGGCACCGGCCCTGTATCTGCGAGCTCAGCGTCCGATGACAGTTACGGCTTTTTCGACGCGTTGCCCGAGCCCACGCCCGACGAACGCGGACAGAGCGCCGATGTGCCGCGCCGGCGTTTGGAAGATCAAGGCCTGGGAAATCCCGGCCGTCGGGCCACCGATCGGACACCACAACCCGATGCCAGTTCGATTCGGGTGTCCGTCGAGAAAGTCGATCAGCTCATCAACCTCGTGGGCGAGCTCGTCATCACCCAGGCAATGTTGACCCAGGCCAGCAGCCAAACCGACCGGTCGGCCAATGAAACGCTGTTTGCCGGACTCGCTCAGCTCGAACGCAATACGCGCGATTTGCAAGAGTCCGTGATGGCTGTGCGCATGATGCCCATCTCCGTCGTTTTCAACCGGTTCCCGCGCATGGTGCGGGATCTCGCGGCCAAATTGGGCAAGGAGGTCCAACTCAAAATCGTCGGTGAATCGACCGAGCTGGATAAGGGTCTGGTCGAGAAACTCGCTGACCCCTTGACCCACCTGATTCGCAACAGCATCGATCATGGTCTGGAGTTGCCCGAGGCGCGGCGCGCCTGCGGCAAGTCGTCCATCGGCAGCGTGACGCTGCGCGCCTTTCATCAGGGCGGCAGCATTGTGGTCGAGGTTCATGACGACGGGGCCGGCCTGGATCGGGCGCGCATTCTCGCCAAAGCGGACGAACGTGGCCTGGTGATCGCGCCGGACGCGCCCGACGGTGAAGTGTGGCAACTGATCTTCGCGGCCGGTTTCTCCACGGCCGCAGCGATCACTGACGTATCCGGTCGCGGCGTCGGCATGGATGTCGTCAAGCGCAACATCGACGCGATGGGCGGACGGGTGGAAATCAGTTCCACTGCCGGTCAGGGCACACGAATCACGATTCGCCTGCCTTTGACCATGGCTATTCTTGAAGGCATGTCGGTCGCCGTCAACGAGCAGACCTTCATCGTTCCGCTGGCCCATGTGATCGAATCGCTCGTGCCGGCGCAAAAGGATATCAAGACCCTTTCCGGGCAGGCCCGGGTGGTGCAGGTGCGCGATGCCTATCTGCCGGTGATCCGGCTCCAAGACCTCTTCGGACTGACTGAAGGGCGAGACAGCGGACAGGGCATTTTCATCGTGCTCGATTCCGACGGCGTACGCGCCGCCCTGCAGGTCGATGCCCTTCTTGGCCAACACCAAGTCGTCATCAAAAGCCTCGAGGCCAATTATCGCAAGGTTACCGGACTGTCGGGGGCGACCATCATGGGAGACGGCATGGTGGCACTGATTCTCGATGTTCCCGCCATAGTTCGCATGTCTAGACAATAAGTACGTGGAGATTGCCATGTCCCAAACACCCCAGCATTCGAATACCCGAAGCATTCATGACGCCGCGCCGGCGGGCCGAGCGCCCGACGGAGTCTGTCGGGAATTTTTGACCTTTACGCTGGGCAGCGAAGAATACGGCATCGACATTCTGAAAGTGCAGGAGATTCGCGGCTATAACGCCGTCACGCCCATCATCAGCGCGCCCGCCTTCATCAAGGGGGTGATGAATCTGCGTGGCACGATTGTTCCCATCGTCGATTTGCGCATCAAGTTCGGTGTCGGCAACGCCGAATATAACGCGTTCACCGTCGTCATCGTGCTGAAGATCGCGTCGCGCGTCATTGGAATTGTCGTCGACAGTGTCTCTGACGTACTGCAACTGAGCGCCGAGCAAATTCGCGAAGCGCCGGAATTCGGCTCAGCGATGGATACCGAGTATCTGATGGGACTTGGGGCCCTCGAGGATCGCATGCTCATCCTCGTGGATATCGAAAGACTGATCATGTGCCGGGAAATGACGCTGTTCGATGCCGAAGAGGCCACCTCGGTCACGGAGTCGCATCCGGAAGGAGTCTCACATGCGGTGGCGTGATCTGACATTTCCCGGGCGCCTCGCCATCGGATTGGGTTTCATCGTCGCTTCGGTGGGCGTGGCCACCTTTTGGGCTCTGGCCAAAACGTACGGAACCGATGCCGCGGTGGCGCAGTTGAGCAGCGGCGTTGATCGGGCCGCGCTTCTGCGCAACATCAGCGAAGTCCGCATCGCGATTCTCGTGGGCAGTCTTTTCACGCTCATCGTGACCGCGCTGACGGGCACCATCGTGGCGCGCAGCGTCGCGCGGGCCGCCGCCAAGGCGCGCTTCATCGTCGAGGCGCTGACAAACGGCAAATTCGATGCCGAAATCGAGCGCGACGACGGTGATGAAATCGGCGGACTGCTCGAGGCACTGGGACGCATGCGGGCTCATTTGCAACAGCGCTTCTTGGCCGACACGGAATCGATGCGGGCGATGACCTTCTCGAAACAGGCCTTGGACGCGGCGAGTACGGAAGTCATGATGATCGATGGCCAAGGCACGATCCGCGCCCTGAACCCGGCTCTTCTTGCGGGCTTCAAAAAGGCTGCGGCGGACATCGGTGCCGTTCTGCCCGGATTCAATCCACAGACGCTGGAAGGCAAGACGCTTGAGGTCTTCGGGCCGTTCGGTCGGGGCGTTCTCGCAGGCTTGGCTTCGGTCAAGTCGAGCCGCAGGGAGACGCTCGTCTTGGGGGCGCGCACCTTCGTCATCACGGCGACACCTATTCTGGCCGGCGCCGAGCGTTTGGGCGTCGTTCTCGAATGGGACGATCAGACGGTCGAACTCGCGATTGAAAAAGAGATCGCCGACTTGGTTCGTCGCGCGGGTCAGGGCGACTTCTCGACGCGCGTGAATGTCGGTGGGCGCGAGGGGTTTTTCGCGCAGCTCGGAGAGGGCGTCAATCGCCTCATGGAAACGAGCAGTCAGGGTTTGGACGAAGTGCTGCGTATTCTGGGTTCCCTGGCTTCTGGCGACCTGACTCAGGAAATTACCCGCGATTACGAAGGGACATTCGGGGATATCAAAAAGGACGCGAACAAGACGGTCGTGCAACTGCGCAAGACCGTTGAAGAAATCAGGGGCGCGAGCGAGGCCATCAATTGTGCGGCGGCCGAAATGGCGCAAGGCAACGGCGACCTTTCGCGCCGTACCGAGTCACAGGGTGCGAGCTTGGAGGAAACGGCTTCGAGCATGGAGCAGTTGACGGCCACGGTGCGCCAGAATGCCGAAAACGCACGGCAAGCGAATCAGTTGGCCATCGGCGCCTCTGATGTCGCGGTCAAGGGCGGCGAAGTCGTGGCCCAGGTCGTGCAGACGATGGAGTCGATCACCGACAGTTCCAAGAAGATTGCGGAGATCATCGGCGTCATCGACGGCATCGCGTTCCAGACCAACATTCTTGCCTTAAACGCCGCAGTCGAAGCCGCACGCGCGGGAGAGCAGGGGCGCGGCTTTGCCGTCGTCGCAACCGAAGTTCGCAATCTGGCGCAGCGCAGTGCCGAAGCCGCTAAGGAGATCAAGGGATTGATCGGCGATTCCTCCGGCAAAGTCGATACCGGCTCTCGTCTCGTGGGCGTTGCGGGTAAAACCATGGAGGACATCGTTCTCGCGGTCAAGCGAGTGACCGACATCATGGCGGAGATCTCGGCGGCCTCCATCGAACAAAGTGCCGGGATCGAGCAGGTGAATCAGGCCATCGTCGCCATGGATCAGGCGACGCAACAGAATGCCGCCGTGGTTGAACAGGCCGCCGCCGCTGCCGAAACGATGGAGGAACAGGCGCAATTGCTCGCGCAGTCGGTCGCGACCTTCCGCTCGAGCAGCCGGCCTATCGCGCCGCCGGGGCGCGAGAACCGTCCGCGCGAGCCACGCATCGCGACGGCCCCCACCCCGACCCTGACTGCGGCGGCACCCAGCGCACCTGCCGCGCCAGCGCCGGCTCCCCGGGCGGCCCCGCCCAAGCGGGTCGCTTTCGCCGGTGGTGACAACGAGGATTGGGAAGAATTCTAGGGGAATCGCATGGACCTATGCGCGCTGGACCCGTTCGCCCGACCGGTTCCGCTGACCCGCGAGAGGCCGTCCGCGCAAATCGTGGAACAGGCATCCGTAGACGCCACGCCCATATGCCGCTCTGCCGGCATGGGCCGGGCGCATCGTATACATAGCGTTTCGGTTGAGTCGTCGTGACACCGCCTCGCGCCGAACTTCTAGCGTCCGCGGGGCGTGCACCTACGACGGACAGAGATCCAGAGTTTGAGTTGCGTGACGGCGATTTTGAGCGGATCTGCCGCCTGATTTACCAACGGGCCGGCATTTCCCTCTCGTCGGCCAAACGAACTATGGTCTACAGTCGCCTGGCACGTCGATTGCGCGTCCTGGGAGACGGCGATTTTGCGACGTATTTGAGACGGCTGGACCGGTCTGATGCCGCCGAATGGCAGCAGTTCGTGAACGCTCTGACGACCAACCTCACGTCGTTTTACCGAGAGCCGCATCATTTCGAGATTCTCGCCAAGCATCTTCAGAAGGTCCAGGGTAGCGGCAAGTTGAGGATTTGGTGCTGTGCGGCCTCGAGCGGGGAAGAGCCCTATACGGTTGCGTTCACGGCGATCGAGGCGTTGGGAAACAGTCATCCGCCTCTCGAAATCATCGCGACCGACATCGACACCCAGGTTTTAACGCGGGCGCAAACGGCCATCTACCCGCTGGAGGCCGTGGCGAGCCTGTCACCTGAACGCGTGGCGCGCTTTTTCAAGAAAGGCGTCGGTCAAAACGAAGGCATGGTGCGCGTGCGGCCCGAAATCGCAAAACTGGTCAGTTTTAGCCCACTGAACCTGCAGGAAGCCACGTGGTCCGTCGGTGGCGACTTTGCGGCCATTTTTTGTCGTAACGTCATGATCTATTTCGATCGTCCCACCCAACTCACGCTTTTGGAGCGGCTGACCCCGCGTCTCGCGGAGGACGGACTGCTGTTCGCCGGACATTCCGAGAATCTTTCGTACGCACGAGCCTTGTTGCGGCCATTGGGCCACACAGTCTACTGCCGGGCCGGCAATCCGGATCGGTCCACCGTTCAGAATTGAGCCGGCAACATGTCCACAATCCCATATGCCGATCGCTCAGACAGTGCCGCGCGCGGGCCCAACACCTACTTCGATCGGAATTTCAATCTTCGAGCGGCCAAAATCCTGCCGGGCGAGTATTACGTCACGAGCCACGACATGGTGCTGGTGACCGTCTTGGGATCCTGCGTATCGGCCTGCGTACGCGATCGATGCAGCGGCGTGGGCGGCATGAATCATTTCATGTTGCCCGATGGCGGGATGGACGCGCGCGACCCTCTATCCAGCACGGCACGATATGGGGTATTTGCCATGGAAGTGCTCATCAACGAGTTGTTGAAACTGGGCGCGCGCCGCGCCGATCTTGAAGCGAAGGTTTTTGGCGGCGGCAACGTGATGGCGGGATTTACCCAGGCCAATGTGGGCCAACGCAACGCCATCTTCGTGCGCGAATTTCTCCAGACGGAGCACATCGCGCTGGTGGCCGAGGATCTCCTGGATATTTATCCCCGCAAAGTCTATTTTTTCCCGGCCACCGGGCGTGTGCTCGTGAAGAAACTGCGTGAGCAGCATAACGACACTATCGCAAGGCGCGAGCTGGATTATCGCAGTGAACTGAGTCGCACCGACGTCAGTGGTGCCGTGGAATTATTTGTGTGATGGGTGTGAGCATGAAAGAGATCAAAGTGATGGTCGTGGATGACTCGGCGCTGATACGGGCGCTATTGACCCACATTATCGACGCCGAATCCGATATGAAGGTGGTTGGGGTGGCACCTCATCCCCTGATCGCGCGAGAGTTGATCAAGGCACACAATCCGGACGTCATCACGCTCGATATCGAGATGCCCAAGATGGATGGATTGGATTTTCTCGAGCGACTGATGCGTCTGCGACCCATGCCCGTGGTCATGCTCTCGACCCTCACGGAGCGGGGTTCGCAGGCGACGTTGCGCGCGCTCGAACTGGGGGCCGTCGATTTCATCGCCAAACCCAAACTGGATATCCGGCAGGGCATGGACGAGTTCGGCGCCGAAATCGTGTCCAAGGTGCGCATCGCCGCGCGCTCCCGGGTACGCCGATGGAGCGGTGAAACGCGGGCCAAGGCAGGCGGCTCTATCGCGCCGATGCTGGGAAATCGGCGTGCGAGTACCGAAAAACTCATTGCAATCGGCGCGTCGACGGGAGGTACCGAGGCGATTCGCGAAGTTTTGATCAATCTGCCTCCGGATGCACCGGGTGTGCTCGTCACGCAGCACATGCCCGCGGGGTTTACCCTGAGCTTCGCGCAGCGTTTGGACAGTCTGTGCCGTATTTCGGTTAAGCAGGCCGAACACGGGGAGCGGATATTGCCCGGACACGCGTATATCGCGCCCGGCGACAGCCACCTCCTGTTAGCGCGCAGCGGCGCGGATTACACCGTGGCAACCTCTCAAGCGGATCCCGTCAATCGACATCGACCGTCTGTTGAGGTGTTGTTTCATTCGGTGGCCCAAAACGCGGGGCCCAATGCGATCGGAGTCATGTTGACCGGAATGGGCAAGGATGGGGCCATGGCGATGGCCGAGATGAAGCGTTCGGGTTCGTACAACATCGCCCAAGACGAGGCCACCTGCGTCGTCTTCGGTATGCCCAAGGAGGCGATCGCCGCAGGCGCGATCGATGAAATACTTCCTATCGGGGAAATCGGATCGCGTGTAATGTCCCTCTTGGCCCAGGATGTCCGACTGGCCCCTAGAATCTGATTACCTCTTGCCATGGCAACCATTGACCTTCGAACTGCCACCATGGCGCCCGCATGTTTAGGCTGCGTGGGGCTTCTGCGATGAATCCGACGCTACCGCTTCCCGAAGCCCTGGGCGGGCGTGCCAACGAGTTGATACCGCTGCCGCTGAACATGGAGGAGATTTTCCTGGCGCGCCAGCCGATTCTGGATCGTGACCAGCGCCTGGTTGCCTACGAATTGTTGTTTCGCGGCGGCCGCACCAACCATGCCGAAATCACAAACGACATGCACGCATCGAGCACCGTCGTGCACAACGCCTTCAACGGCATGGGCATCGACAGCGTTCTCGGAAGTTCCAAGGGTTTCGTCAATGTCGATCGGCATTTTCTCCTGTCCGATCTGGTCGATCTGTTGTCGCCTAAACAGGTGATCCTCGAAATTCTCGAATCCGTGGCGCCGGACGATGATGTCATTGCCCGCATGGCCCAGTTGCGCACTCTGGGCTATCAATTGGCGCTGGACGATTTCATTGGCTTCCTACCGGGAATTGATCCCCTTCTGGAACAGGTTGATATCGTCAAGATCGATTTATTGCGCATCGATCCCGCGATTTTGGAATCCACCGTCGCCCAGTTGCGCGCGCGCGGGCTGCGTCTGCTCGCTGAAAAGGTGGAAACGCGGGAACAATTCGACCAGACCCATCTATTGGGGTTCGATCTGTTTCAGGGCTACCATTTCGCCCGACCCCAGCTCCTGAGCGCACGCCAGCATCGCAATCCCGCGAAATTCCAATTGTTGCGGCTTCTGGCCATGATCATGGACGACGCAGATGTGCCCAGCCTCGAATCGGAATTCAAGCGTCACCCGATGCTCAGTTACAACCTTTTGCGCATGGTCAATTCCGCCGCGATGGGATTACGCACCCATATCGATTCACTGCGACACGCATTGGTTTTGGTCGGTCGACGTCCTCTACAGAGCTGGATGCAGCTGACGCTCTATACCAGCGGCTCGCAGCAGGACGGGCCCACGCCACTATTGCAGATGGCCGCCGTGCGCGGCAAACTTATGGAGGCGGTGATGCGCGTCGATCCGAAGGCCAAGCAAAGCGACTTCGACGCGGCGTTTCTGACCGGCATCCTGTCCCTGGTCGATGCGCTATTGGAAATGCCCAAGGAGATGATCTTGGACGAGTTGTTTGTCTCGGACGATGTGAAAGCGGCCCTTTTGCATCGTTCCGGACGCCTCGGGCGCTTGTTGGCCTTGACGGAACTGAGCGAGAACGATGATCCAGAGGCGGTCCGCGTTGCGCTCACCGCTTTTCCGGGTGTGACTCCCGACCAATTGCTGCAGATGCAACTCGATGCTTTCGCATGGGCCAACGCCGTCGAGGGCGAATTGTCGACGTAACCTTAGTGCAATAAGGGCGCCATGCTTTCGATGAGTGCGCGCTGCATCATCGGCAACATGGTGGGCAAAGCGAGTGCGAGGCAAAGGAGCCCGACCAAGAGCGTGATCGGGAATCCGATCGCAAACAGGTTCATCTGCGGCGCGGCGCGCATCATGACACCCAGCACCACGTTCGATAGAAGAATCGCGGCGACCACCGGCAGCGCCAAGTAGAGCCCGAGGGAAAAGATGACGCCCGCATGCAGAACCAGTGCATGCCAGTCGATTGCAAATGCCTGATCGGCGACTAAAGGCAGACTCGTAAAACTCTCGGAGATTGCCGCGATCATCATGAGATGTCCATTCAGACTCAAAAACACCAGCGAAGCCAGGTAAGTCAGGAAATTTCCGACGACAGCGCTCTCTTGATTGTTTTGCGGATCGAACATTTGTGCAAAACCGAATCCCATCTGCAATCCCGCGAGATCACCCGCATATTGAACGGCGAAAAACGCAAAGCGCATTCCCAGCCCGATGCCCGCGCCGATCACGATCTGTCGCGCGATGAGCATCAAGCCGTCGAAGGAAAGGATTGCCACATGAGGTGGCGCACCCAGTTCGGGAGCGACCACGATCGTCACGAGAATGGCCAGCGCAATCTTCACGCGTTGCGGAATGTTCGTGTCGCCGAGAATCGGCGCGGTCCCGACAAGGGCGGCAATCCGGCAGAGGGGGTAAAACCAGGCGGCCAGCCAACCTAGAAGCTGAGTATCCGTAAACTGCAACATCGCGGACCCGGTGTGGCTATTAACCGATGACTTGCGGGATGCTCGTAAACAGCCGTTGGACGTAGTCGACCAGCGTTTGCAGCATCCAAGGACCGGCTAACACCATCACCGCGAACACGCCAACCAATTTCGGAATAAAGGAGAGGGTCATTTCGTTGATCTGCGTGGCCGCCTGCATGATGCTCACGACCAGTCCGATCGCCAGCGCGGTCAATAGCAACGGTGCTGAAATCATCAGCGTCATCTCCAGGGCCTGCTGGCCAATCGTCAGTACGGTTTGTGAGTTCATGGGAGGGCCTAGGGAGAAAAGCTTTGTACTAAAGAGCCGATCAGCAATGTCCAGCCGTCGGCCATGACAAACAGCATCAACTTGAAGGGCAGTGAAATGGTTGTCGGAGACAACATCATCATACCCATCGACATCAGAACGCTGGAGATGACGAGATCGATGACAATGAAAGGAATAAAGACGATGAAGCCGATTTGGAACGCGGTTTTGAGTTCGCTGGTCACAAAGGCGGGCACCAAAATGCGCAGCGGCACTTCGTCGCGGGTGCGGACTGCCGGTTGGTTACCCAGTTTCATGAATAACGCGAGGTCGGCGTCTCGGGTCTGCTTGAACATGAAATCGCGCAGCGGCGCGGCGGCCTTTTTCAGCGCTTCGTCCTGGCTGATTTTTTGCTGCGAAAACGGTATGTAGGCGTCGTCGTAAATCTTATTGAATACCGGGGTCATGATGAACAGGGTGAGAAACAGGGCCAACCCAATCAGGACCTGATTTGGAGGAGAACTTGTCATGCCGAGCGCATTGCGCAGAATCGACAGGACGATGATGATGCGGGTAAATGACGTCATGAGGAGCAACGCGGCAGGCAAAAACGTCAGCGCCGTGAGCAACACCAGAAGCTGCAAGGACAGCGAATAGCTCTGACCCCCCCCGGCTATCGGCGTCGAAGTCAACGCGGTCAGGACTTGCGCATGCGCGGGCGTGGCATGCGCCAAGGTCCACATGCAAAATGCGGTGCCAACACCCAGGAGAAAGCGCGATAAAAGTGGCCGCTCCCTAATCATGCGCGATCTTTCCGGTGGCAGCGCGCAGCCGCGCAATAAAACTCGGGAAAGCGGGTTGATGGTCAACGCCGATGTCGGGCGCCGCCGCCGATTCCTTCAGAAGCGTGACTTGGCCTGGCGCCACGCCCAGGACGAGAACGCTATCTTGATATCGCACGAGGACGACGCGCTCGCGTTGTCCGACCGATGTTGTTCCCAAGATGTGCATCGGACCTTTTTGGAACGCCGCAGGACCTCCCATACGGCGCATCAGCCAGGCGATGGCGAAGATCAATGCGATGACGACCGCGAGCCCTGCAAGGGCATTCAAAATCCCGAACGTCGGACTGGGCAGGGCGGTCGTACCCTGGGCGCAAGCGCTGTCCATGGCCAAACCCAATCCAGCGAGAAGCGCAAGGATGCGCGACAGATTGCCGCCATTCATCGAAGCCTCACACACGTCCGGTCGCGGCAGGCCGCACTCATCGGTTCAGCTTTCGCACGCGCTCAGACGGCGTGATGATATCGGTCAGCCGGATTCCGAACTTGTCGTTGACGACCACCACCTCGCCCTGGGCGATCAGGCATCCGTTAACGAGCACATCCATGGGTTCGCCTGCCATTCCATCCAGCTCGATCACCGATCCCTGAGCCAACTGCAGAATACTTTTGATCGCGATTCGTGTTCGCCCAAGCTCCACCGTGAGTTGAACCGGGATATCGAGCACCATGTCGATATCGTTCGGCGTCACGTTTACCGCGGGGCTCGCGCTAAATGTCTCGAGTAGTTTTTCGGTCGCGCTCTGGGCTTCGGCGCTTTGCTCGGCCATGGCGGTGGCCCAGTCGGCTTGCTGTGGGGTGTCAGACATTCGAAACTCCTATCGATTAGTCGCTCTTCGAGGGAACGATGATTTCCTCGACACGTAATGCGTATTGCCCTTTGGAGATGCCGTGCCGACAACGAAAAACAGGGACACCATCGACTGCGGCGATCAGCGTCGGTTTGACCTCGAGCATCACGACGTCGCCCACTTTCATGTGCATGATTTGTTTGCAGGTCACCGGGACTTCGGACAGGTTGGCCACGAGTTCCACCTCGGCCGACTGCACTTGCCGTGAGAGCATATGCAGCCAGCGCTTGTCGGGTTCCATCTGATCGCCCTGGATGCTGCTGTAGAGCAAATCCCGGATCGGCTCGATGGTGGCGTAGGGCACGCAGATGTGAAGTTCGCCGCCCCCCGTCCCCACCTCGATGCGCAAGGTCATGGCAATCACGACTTCGCTCGGATTTGCGATATTGGCGAATTGCGTGTGCATTTCTGAGCGGCCGTATTCGAATTTCACCGGATAGACCGGCTGCCATGCCTTCTCGTATTCGCTAAAAACAACCTCCAGCATGCGTTGGATGATGCGTTGCTCGGTCTGTGTGAAGTCGCGGCCTTCGACACGGGTGTGAAACCGGCCATCGCCGCCGAACAGATTGTCGACCACCAGAAAGACGAAGGAGGGATCGAAGATGAACAGTGCATTTCCGCGCAACGGTTTGATCTGAACGATATTCAGATTGGTAGGCACCACCAGGTTGCGGATGAACTCGCTGTACTTCAGGACCCTCAGCGGTCCGACCGATATTTCGGGACTGCGGCGCATGAAGTTGAAAAGACCGATCCGCAGCAGACGTGCGAAGCGTTCATTGATGATCTCGAGCGTGGGCATCCGGCCGCGCACAATACGTTCTTGCGTGGCCAGATCGTAGGATCGGACGCCGCCCTTCTCCTCAGGTTCCGGCGCTGTTTCTTCTTCGCCGTTGACGCCCTTTAAGAGGGCGTCGACTTCGTCTTGTGAGAGAAACTCGTTAGGCATGTCGGTCTCTGGATGGGAAGGCTACTGGATCACCATCGAAGAAAAAAGAACCCCCTGGATATCGGGACGCACCGATTCTGCAAGGGGTAGCCGTGTTTCTGCCAATATTTCATCGGCGAGCTTGCGCTTGGCCTCGATGCTTTCGAGATCGGCCGGCGATTTCGACGACAAAAGCAACAAGAGGCGATTACGGATCTGGGGCAGGTAGGCCTTGACCGTATCCGAGGTCTCGTCGTTACTCACCTGCAATACCACGCCGAGTTGTAAGAAGTGGTCACCCCCTTGCAGGTTCACCGTGAACGGCTCGAGCGTGATAAATACGGGCGGCTTGGGCGGTTGGCTGGCTGCCTTTTCCGCTGTGTGCTGGGGCGATCCCGGCCCATAGAGGAAGTACCAGCTGCCGACACCCGCCAAAAGCGCAAGAACGAGGATGATCCCGATGATCGGCAGGAGTTTGCGTTTCTTTTTCTTGACCGGCGCCGGCGGTTCCGCGGTCGTAGCAACGGGGCGCAGCGCGGGTTTCGGTACGGGTTTGGTGACCATATGCGGATCTATTTCAAGGGAATCGGTGGGCTGTCGGAAGGAATTATCGGGCGTGTGTCGTATTCACCAACCGCCAAATAGCTATCGAAAAGCCGCCCATCTCTGGTGATCGGGGTCAAGCGAACGTGTCGACCAACTGGATCGAGCGTCGGACCAAAGGCGCGATGCTTCCCACATCTCTGGCGATGGACACTGCACTCGTTCTCTGCGCGAAGCCTCCCGAATGCCCGGAGAACTGCTGCTGCTCTGCGCCCGAACCGTTCGAGAAGGCGCGCGCACCGACCGAGACGTCACCCAGGGCAATTCCCTGCTCGCCAAACATTTGCCGCAGTTGGGGCAAGCTGGCTTCCAGGGCGTGACGCGTCTCGACATGAACCGAGGTCAGCGCGACATTGACTTGGTTTCCATCCATGCGGATCTGCACATCGAGCGGGCCCAGGTGAGCGGGATTCAAGTGCAGCTGTGCCGACTGCACGCCATTTTGCACAAAATAGAGAATCTTCGAGGCGGTTTCGCTGGAGAAGTCGTCTGATCCGATTGGCGCGGAAATCGACGAACTCGGCGCGGTGGGGGCCGTCATGCTGACCGGGGCGGCCGAAGACGCGCCGGCTGCGGCCGCCAAACTGGCCGGATCCGTTACGACGGCGGTATGCAAGACCGTCGAGATCGGGCTCGCGGGCCCGCCGTCGGTCGCATGCGCGGTTGCGGACGGAGCGAATACTTTGGACCCAAGGGCGGAGCCGCCGGACGCCTCAGTGCCGAGCGTCGCGTGCGCGTCGGCTGTGTCCACGCCGTCATCCGTCTGGGTGCCTGGTTCAAGTCCGTTCAGAGCATTCAGAGCGATCCCCGTCGATCCCGCAACACTGGTGCTGCCGTTGACTGCAAGGGCTGCTCGTGGCGACGGCGTCGTGCCTGCAGAGGTATCGCTAGGGGAGCGGCTCGACGGGTCTGCGGGGGTCGCCGGCGCAGCCAACGCGACCGCTACCCCGGCGGGCGGCTGAGCCACCGCGGCGGCGTGCGCCTGTATGGCCTGAGCCGCGGACGCGGCCTGTGCGGCATCGACCGCCTCAGTCGTTTTGGCATCCTTTGACTTGGTGCCGCTGGCGGCATCGCTCCGAGCGCCTTCGGAGCCGGCTTGCGTATTTGCGGTGCCGGGCTTGTTCGAACTCTCGGGGCCCGACGGCTCCCGTGACTGAGCGCCCGTCGGTTTTTGTTGGTCGAGAATCGTTTGGAACGCCGAACCGGAAGCGTTTGAGCCGGAAGCGCCGGACGCATTCGAAGGGTTACCGGATGAAACTCCCAAAGAAGCGCTGGACGAAGGGTTCGATGGGGCGCTCGATGCGCTGGGGCTGGTGCTGACGGTGAGGGTTGCCATATTGAATGTCCTTGGTCGGTCGCTTGAGATTCGCGTTAAATCGATGTGCGCACGCCAAATGGCTCCATGCGCGCTGCGTGCTCATCGTCAGCTTTTTGCTGTCGGCGTTCTTCAAGTCCCCGCAGCCGTGCCTGTTCGCGCTGGGTCAGCGTACGATACGACTCCACTTGTCGTTGCGCCTCGCGCCACGCCTTCTCGGCAAGGGCGCACGCTTCTTCACGTCGGGCGACTTCCGCTTTTTGTTGCACGACGGCTTGCGCCACGCTCGACATGAATCCCCGATAATTTCGCAAGAGGTCCGACTGCATGCCGCCGGCGACTTCATGGCCAAGGCGCGCGTGATAATCCTCACCATAATGGACGAGCAGATCGAGCTGCGCACGCGCCGCTACGAGCGCCTGGCGCGCCACTGCGAGAGCACGCAACGCCACTTCGTTGCGTTCGTCGGCTAGGCCTTCCAAGAGATGAAGCTGGTCGGAATTTGGCATCTTCGTTCTTTCGCTTCGGGTCGGTATTTGGAACGGGGCCGCTTATTTCACTTCCAGCTGGCGCAATGCCTTCACACTGGACGTTAGATCGACCTTTTCTCGCATGTTCTGCTGTAAGAGGGCTTCCATTCGGGGGTAGCACGCCAGCGCAGTGTCGAGCACTGCATCGGTGCCGGAAACGTACGCGCCGACGCTGACCAGGTCTCGATTGCGCTGGTAACGCGCATAAAGTTGTTTGAACCGTCGGATGGATTCGAATGTGGCATCGTCAACCAGCGAGTGCAGCGCCCGGCTGATCGATTGTTCGATGTCGATTGCCGGATAGTGACCCTGGTCCGACAATGACCGCGAAAGCACGATGTGCCCGTCTAGAATTGCGCGCGCCGCATCGGCGATCGGGTCTTGTTGATCGTCGCCTTCCGTCAATACGGTGTAGAACGCGGTGATCGAGCCGCTGTTCGAGTCGCCATTACCGGCGCGCTCGACCAACTGGGGTAATTTGGCGAATACCGAGGGAGGATATCCCTTGGTCGCAGGCGGCTCGTTGATGGCCAAGCCAATTTCGCGTTGCGCCATCGCGTACCGTGTCAACGAATCCATGATCAGGAGCACATGCTTGCCGCGGTCGCGAAAAAATTCGGCGATGGTGGTGGCATAGGCGGCCCCCTGCATGCGCATGAGCGGCGACGTATCGGCGGGGGCGGCGACCACGACGGAACGTGCGAGCCCTTCTTCCCCGAGGATGTTTTCGATGAACTCCTTGACTTCGCGTCCGCGTTCTCCGATCAATCCCACGACGATGACATCGGCCGACGTGTAGCGTGCCATCATCCCGAGAAGGACACTCTTGCCGACACCGCTGCCGGCAAAGAGGCCCATGCGTTGTCCGCGGCCGACGGTGAGCAGGGCGTTGATGGCACGAACACCGACGTCCAGAGGTTCCTTGATCGGATCGCGATCGATCGGATTGACCGGTCGGCTCGTCAATGGCAGTCGCATGTCGTAGCGCAAGGGCCCCAATTTGTCCAACGGACGGCCCGCGCCATCGAGTACCCGCCCCAACAGACCCTCGCCCACCGGCAGGTGTTTGACCTGGTTGTTGGCTCTTTGAAAAGGTTGTGCCGCGACTCCGTAGATGGGTGCCGGCGGGTTGGCCACGAGGGGACTGACGCGCGCGCCGGGCGCCAATCCCTGAATTCCGGCTGCCGGCATGAGAAAAACCCGCTCTCCCGAAAACCCGACCACCTCCGCTTCAGCGGGGGGCAGTCCATCTTGGTTGATGATGCATGTACTCCCGACCGGTAGGTGCAGGCCGACGGCTTCCATCACCAAGCCGGCTACGCGGATCAAGCGTCCCTGTGTCTGAATGGGTTCGGACGGGGCCACGTTGGTGCGGCAGCTCTCCAGAAACTGGAGCCATGCCTGCGTCGTCACTTCCGGTTCAGACGAGCCAGGCATCGTTGCGCCCCAAAGTGGCCATCGTGAGTTGCCAGCGCTGTGTCAGTGTCGCGTCGACTTCTCCGCTGCCCGATTCGACGCGGCAGCCGCCGGATTCGATGCGTTCGTCGACGATGACGCGCCACCCGTTCTTCGCCAACTCCTGCGACAAATGGCTGCTGACCAGCTCGGCGTCCGCCGGGTTGAGCAGCAGAGTATTGTTTTGGTAGGTGCCCGACAGCTCCCGCAGGGCTTCGCGGACAACCGGCAAGATGAGTTCGGGGCGGATGGCAAGCGACTGCCGAATGATTTTCTGTGCCAATTCCAAAGCGAGATTGAGCAACGAATCCGCCATGTACGCCTCGAGAGTCGCCACCGCTCCGGTAAACGCCGCACTGACCGCGCCCAACTGACGAGCTTGTGCGCGCACCTCGGCCACGCCCGAGGCGAATCCTTCGTCGTGGGCACGTTGTTGTAATGCCACGATCTGGTCGGCCGTTGGCAGTATCACAGCCGCCCGGCGCTCCGGGCTCGGTTTGTCGAAGGACACGGCCTGCCAACGCTCGAATGCACTCGATTGTTCCTTGGGGATGAAGCGCTCAGACATAACTGTCGTCGCCCTTGCCGCCCAAGACCAACTGGCCCTCATCGGCCAAGCGCCGAACCGTCTTTAAGATTTCCTTTTGTTCAGCCTCGACTTCGGACAGTCGTACCGGTCCCTTGGCCTCGAGGTCCTCGCGCAGCATGTCACCGGCGCGTTGCGACATATTCGTCAAGATCTTCTCGCGCAGCGTTTCGCTGGCTCCCTTCAAGGCAATGATGAGCGATTCGGATTGGACCTCGCGCAAAAGGAGTTGGATAGCACGGTCGTCCAGGTCGAGCAGATTCTCGAAGACGAACATTTCGTCGATGATCTTTTGCGCGAGATCGGGGTCGTACTGGCGCACGCTCTCGAGGATGGCCGTCTCGTCAGTCGTTCCAACAAAATTGAGGATCTCGGCGGCGGTCCTGACGCCTCCCATGGTCGTTTTCTTGACGCGGCTGCCACCCGATAAGAGCTTGCTTAGGACGTCGTTCAGTTCTCGCAACGCATTCGGCTGGATACCATCCAAGGTGGCGATACGCAAGACCACATCGTTACGCGTGCGTTCAGGCAGTTGCGACAGGACGGCCGACGCATGGTCCCGCTCGAGGTGGGCCATGATCGAAGCGATGATTTGAGGGTGTTCGTTTTTGATGAGCTCGGCAACGCTCGGGGCATCCATCCACTTCAATCCTTCGATCCCGCTGGCATCGTTGCCTTGCAATATCCGGTCGAGCAACAGCCCGGCCTTGTCGGCACCGAGTGCCTTGGTGAGTACATTGCGGATGTATTCGTCGGAGTTCATGCCGAGTGAGCTGTTTTGCGCCGCGTCTGTTTGAAATCGACCCAATACACTTTCGATCTTGTCCCGCGTGACCGCGCTCAGCTTGGCCATCGTCTGGCCGAGCCTTTGTACTTCGCCCGGAGCGAGATGTTTAAAGACCTCCGCGGCCTCTTCTTCGCCCATCGTCAGAAGCAAAATAGCGCTATCGTGCAAACCCTCGTCATTCATTGCTCTTCACCCAACCTTTCACGACGGTGGCGACGATCTTCGGGTCATCGCGCGCCAGCTGTTTGACCAACTGAAGTCGATCGGCATATTCGGGCGTGCGTGCCAAGGCGGCCGCGCTTTCGGACGATAGCGGCACCAGATCACGCTGTGCGATCGGTTGCTGCAGCAGTTTGGTGATCGCGGGTTTGAGAATTCCGAACACCAGGTACAGCGCAAACAAGCCGATCAGGAGATTCTTGCCGGCTGCCTTTGCCAATGCGATATTGTCCGGATCCTTCCAGGCAGCTATCGGGGTTGCGGCCTCGACTTCGACCTGGTTAAAGGCGGTATTGACGACGTTAAGCGTGTCGCCGCGTTCCTGGGAGAAACCCACTGCCTCGCGGGCCAGCGCGTTGATCTGGTCCAGCTGGGCCTTCTGCAGAGGCTCGTACGTGATTTTGCCCTTGGCGTCCGTGACCTTGTGGTTGTTCACAACAATCGCGACCGATAGGCGCTTTAACTGACCAATCGGCGAGCGCTTCATCTGGACCGTTTTATCGACCTCGTAGTTGATGGTCGTCTCTTTGTGCGACGAATTGCTTTGGTTGGTATTGGCCGCGCTGGTCGCACTAGATGGAGCGGGGTTTCCGTCGGCGGTCGTCGGCGTCGCTGGCGCCGCGGCGGCAGGTGCCTTCGGCAGGTTTGAAGCTGCGCCTGGGATGCCGCCCGGCGATGCCGATGCGGTACCACTTTGACTGGACGACTCGTTCGTTTCCTGGCTGCGGATGCTGGTATCGGCCGGATTTCCATTCGGCTTGTAGGTCTCGGCGGTCTGTTCGGTCTGACTGAAGTCGACGTCGGCGGTGACTTGGGCGCGCACGTTCTGGGCGCCCGTGATCGGTTCGAGAATCGCAAGGACACGATGCGTATAGCTTTGTTCAAGCTCCTGTACGTAAGCCAGTTGTCCCGGGTCGAGTCCGTCAGCCTCGGACTGGGCGGTCAAGAGGTTGCCGTTCTGGTCGACGATGCTGACGTTTTTGGCACTTAACTCCGGTACGCTGGAGGCGACGAGATGCAAGATGCCGTTGACCTGCCCGCGATCGAGTGTCTTGCCGGGATAGAGATCGAGCAGCACGGACGCGCTCGGTTTTTGCTGATCGCGTAAGAACACGGTGGATTTCGGAATGGCAAGATGCACGCGGGCTGTTTGGATCGATGCGATGGACTCGATCGTTTTGGCAAGCTCCCCTTCGAGCCCCCGCTGGTAGTTGATCTGTTCCTGGAACTGCGTCGAACCGAATTTCTCTTGGTCCATGAGTTCAAAACCGGTGGTGCTTCCTTTAGGCAGACCCTGTGACGCGAGCTTCAGACGAGTGTCATAAACCACGTTGCCCGGCACTAGGATCGCTTGCCCCCCATCGGAAAATTTGTAGGGCACGTTCATCTGATTGAGCGCTTGGACGATGGCGCCGCCGTCCCGGTCGGCCAGATTCGTATAAAGCACCCGATAATCCGGGGTTTGACTCCAGGTCCAGGCGCCCACGATGAGGGCGACAATCGCAGCGACGGCGACAGCCAAACCGACGAGCTGGCGCGTAGGAAGCAGCAAAAGGCGTTGAATGGCATTCATGGTCCGGCTCTCTTAAGAAGTCGAACCGATTATGCGAACCAGGCGGTTCTCGCGATCGAACGAATAAGCATGCTTTTGTAGGGCATTTCGAGTGCTTCGCCGTTCCACGCCCAAAGCCGGAACTGGCAGGGAATTGGGCCGCTTTTCAAACGATCGTCGCACGCGCCGAGTGGTACCTTGACCGCTTGAGAGGGAGGATCTATGGAATTGTCGAAAATCAATGCACTTGAAAGCGTCTTGGGTGGTCCCAATGCGAGCGCAAAAACATCGACGGGATCCACGGGCTCCACGCCGTTTCTCGACGTTTTGAAGCGTTCTCTCGATCAAGTCAATGCCACGCAAGCGCAAGCCCAGACCGCGGCACAACAATTCCAGACCGGGCAGAACGGTGTTTCGCTCGAGGATGCGATGGTCTCGATGCAGAAGGCTAACATTTCGTTTCAGGCTGCCGTTCAGGTCCGCAACAAGCTGGTTGCCGCCTACACCGACGTCATGAATATGCAAGTGTAGGGTCCTAGGCGCGGCTGCGCCGTTCCACCTCGAGATGATTGATGTAACGTTGAATCCGGGCGCTGTTGGCTTGCGATAAGCCAATGAAGCGACATCCGATACGGGTCGTGCCATCGCGCCCGGCCCGACCTGAAACCGATTTATTACGCACTTCCAGGCCGGTCTTTAGGGTTCCAATTCCGGGCAAGGTGATACTGACTTCCGGCAGAACCTGACCTACCTCTACCTCCCCAAGTTTGCCCTCGACCAAAAGGACGATGCCGCCGCAACTGATGTCGACTCCCCGAGCTGGGAGCGACAAAGTTTCGGACAGCATGACTTGGGCCAGTATGGGTCGATTCAGTGGGGGCGCGATCCGGAAGTATTCCCGTCTTTGGCGTCGAACGATGGCGTTTGGAATGTCAATTTGAAACGCCGGATCCGGACCGTATATGACTGGGATCGCGGCACTCGACTTGAATTGAACGCGAATGCCGTCGAGGTCGGTCACAAATGTGATGCGTGTGGCGCGCTCGAGTCGCTCATTGGTCGCGGTGTTGCGACCCGCCTCGAATACCAGGATGCCTTGTTCCGCATCGACCATGACCAAAGTGGTCAGAATGAAGTCCGCGCCCCCGTCCGGGTGAACGCTCAAAAGCGTGGCGTCGTTGCACAATCGATTCAGAATCGCGACGCGTTCGGCGCGTGCGGCGACCGTGTAGCGATCGTCTTCCTCAAAGTCGAAGGCGCGGCTCTTGATGGCCTCAGGTCTGGAGTCGTCATTCATCGCCGGCGTCGGAGAGCGAGGGCATCACAAGACTCGGGTTTTGCGGCAGCACCGCGGTTTTGGATCTGCTTTCGAGGCCGTAGACCCAGGCGAGAAGTTCGGCGACGACTCGGTAGAGCTGTGGTGGAATCGGTTGGTCGAGGTTGACTTCCATGAGCAGTGCGGCAAGCTGGGGTGACTCGTGCAGCGCGATACCCGCTTCGCGGGCATGACGGACGATTTCATCGGCGATGAATCCTCGGCCTTTGGCGACGACTTGCGGAGCGGACTTGCCCTGTTGATAGCGCAGTGCCGCAGCCATCCTTGATCCGGACTCATTCGCCATGGCTGACCCCGATCGCCTGAATCCGCATCTCGAGGCTGCGCAAGGTATCGACCAACTCGCCGCTGTGGCTGCGTAAAAGGGTCGCGCTATCCGCGTCGCTCGCCATGATCCGAATGCTCAATCCTGGCGTACTCCAATCAACCTGCGCGTTCAGTTGCCCCAGGTTGGGAAGGGTCAATCTTAAGGTGGCATTCCAACGGTTCAAAGCGGGCGCTTCGAACGGCGTGCGTCTCTGATCGGGTTCGATCGTAATGCTCGCATCCTGACCCGACCAGATCGGGCCGTTCCACGCCGCCGGTTCGAGCGTGGATGCAACGGGGTTCGGGCGAACGGCGGGGCTGTCGGATATGGGCGCTACGCCCGTCGGGGTCGGTTCCTGCTCCGCGGATGCGTTGCGGGTCAGGGGCCCCGTTACGGCAGACGCTAGCGCCGCGGAAGACGCTGTAAGAACGGCTTCAGAGGAAGCGGTACCTCGTGCGGCGGACGGTGCGATGGCCACCGGTCCGGCTTGCTGCGTCGTCTTTTGGACGGGGCTCGGCGTCTGTCCCTCGAATTGGCGCTTGATCTGTACGCCCAGGAAATTGCCTAGATCCGGAACGGCCGTCAATTCCGTCGCGGAAACCAGAGGCGTCGGGGCCAATTGTGCTTGCGCTGCGTTCGCCTGAGAGGTGCCCCCCTGCGGCGTCCCCATCTGCGGCGTCCCCATCTGCGGCGTCCCCATCTGCGGCGTCCCCGCATCGGGGTGGAAGGCTCCTAGGCCGGCGCTCAGGTTCCGTGCCGCAGGCGCCTGGGACGTAGATAGCAGGCGAAACTGGAGCCCCGGTGTTACCTCGGATACTTGCAGGTCGAGGACCTGGCCGGTACGCACGGCAAAGGGAATATTCAGGGCGTAAGGTTTGCCAGCGATATTCACCAGCGTCGGGCTACCGGTGGCATCGACGACTTGCGCCGTCACAAGTTTTCCGATTGGCAGTGCGGCGCCGGTATCGGTCGGTTTCAATGCCGCGGCTTCTCCTTGGCCGGTATCGGTCAGGAGGGTGACTTCGGACAGGCGTATCAGTGCGCCTAGCGGATCCATGACTCACTCGAAAATAGGGCCCGCGCTCTAGCCGTTAAGCCGCGTACTCGTCGATGATGTGACCTTCGGCCGGAGGCGGTTTGCGCGATCCCGGTTGTTCCCGGTCCTCGCGTTGTGGCCTACGCCGCCTCGGGTCGTGCTGCGGTAACACCGGACGCGTTATCGGAACTGGCGGCACTTCGACAATGCGCCAGGGGAAATCGATGGCCGCGTACCAAAGACGGTAGCGCTGGTGAGATGCGCGGACAGTGGCAGGATCCATCGCGGCCTCGGCGCCATCAACTCAGTCAAACCGGGATGTCGCGTTATAGGCATTGGCGAGCCTACGCGCGTTACCGGGATTGTTCAGCTTGAGTTCAAGCTGGCGCAGGCGTGGCTGCGCCAGATCGCGAATCGCTGCGTCGTTCGCCAAAACTTGCCGCGCGAACTCGGCTTTTTGCTGGCGCAATGAGGGAATGACTGGTGCCAGGTCGCCGAGCGTTTTCAGGCATTCGATGATTTCGGCGCAACGCCGCTCGCCTCCGACGACGGCATCCCAATTCTCCAGGCGCGCGTCGGCCAACATCTGATCACTGACCAGCGCCATCTCTTCATAGAATGAAACGATGCGCTGTTGGCGTGCTAGATCATCAATCATGCGGTCATACTCCCGCGGTTCTGTGTCGGTTGCGCCCGTGCGGCCGGCGAGTCGCCGATCGCGTTCCATGCTTGACGCAGTTGCGTTAATAAGCCATGCACTTCATCCAACGCCCTGACGTCATTGTTCAGATTGGCAAGAACTAATTGACCACACATGTAGGTGTAGAGCGCCTTCAGGTCCTGCGCCAACTTGCCACCGACGACGGGGTCCAAGCTCGCATTAAGACCCTTGTTGATAATATCGACCGCCTTCGCGATATTCTTAGCTTTGCCCGAGATATCCTGGGCGGCGAGTCGCTGGCGCGCGTTGGAGATTGCCTGGATCGCCCCGTCATAGAGAAGGATGACAAGGCCGTGTGGGCTCGCGGTTGCGACCGCAGTCTCGAGCCCGACGTTGGCGTAGGCGTTTGCCCCGTAGGCAATGGAGTGTCTCATCGATAGTCCGTTAGGCTTAATTGGTGCTGACTGTGCCGCTCGTCGCCGTCGAGGAATTCGACGAGCCAGAGGAGCTTGACGAGCCGCCAGACAACTGTTGCGTGAGAAAGGAACTGGTGCTGTTCAAGCTCGCGACCAGGAGGTCCATGGCACTGAATTGCGCTTCCAGATTGGCTTGCATCGCCGCCAGATTGACGACCATTTGCTGTTCCTGATTCTGCAAGTTCGTGATGGTTGCGGTAATGCCGGCTGTTGCGCTCGCGATAATGCCGTTGGTCGGGTCGAGATAGCTCGTCAGAGCCGTATTTAACTGGGCGGCGATACCTTGACTGAAATCGACGGTTCCGCGGGCTCCGGTCGAGCCGCCAGCAATTGTCAGGGCCAATCCCGCGACAGGGGTATTGGCCGCGCCGGTGGCCACTTGGCCATTGCCGGTGAAGGCGACGCCGCCGAGCGTACCGGCGACATCCAATCCGGCCGCGGCTGCTGGACTCGCGCCCAACAGATTGGCGGCACCATCACCGCCGGTGATCGCTACGCTCGAGTTCGAGCCATAGTCGCCCGCGGCGATCGTGAGAGTGCCTCCCGATTGCGTCACGCTGGCCTGGATTTTTGCTTGCGCGAAGGTGGAATTGGTGTTGATTGCCGATTGCAGCGCGGAGGCCAAGCTGGCTGATGTGTACGTGCCCGGATTTAACGTCACGGTCGCGGCAACGTCGTCGATTACCAAATTCAAGGCGTCATTGACCCCTTGTGTGATGGTCAGGCCTGCGGCCTGGGAGCCTGCGAGGGTGCCATGCGTCGCGAGCTGTGAAATGGTCAGCGGATACGAACCCGGCTGCGTGCTGCCAGTGGAGGTCTGATAGCTGACAAGACTGTCGGTTGAGGTGGCGGCCGTCGAAAACAATTGTCCGACGGCGGCTGGATTCGCATTAAGCGCGTTGTTCAGCGTGGTCGTATTTAAGGTGATGCTGCCATCTTCCTGAAAGGCGATGCCCAGATCCGCGACCGTCTGGATATTGGGCGCGCTTGTCGTGAAAACGCTGGCAAGAATGTTCTGTAGATTTCCTGTGATCATCCGCACGCTTGAATCGCCGTTGAGCGGACCGGCGCTGCCCGTACTCGCGTTGAAAGATGCCAGACCGCTGACCGTGGACTGGACCGCGTTGTAGGCCGAGACCAGATTCTGAATCGCGTTACTTGCAGCGGACGTCGACTGGGCCACGGTCAACGTCGTCGGTGACGTCGTGGTCTGCAGCAGATTCAGGGTCAGCCCCTGTATCGCATTGGTCACGGTATTGCTGGCGTTGGTGATGGCGATTCCGTCCACGTTGAATTGCGCATCCTGAGAAGACCGCAACAGCGTGGTTTGCGGCGTGCCGCCGCTGACGGTCGGATCGTACGCGAGCGCGGACAGGCCGCTGGCATCCGTGTTGTTGCCGTCGCTGTCGGACACCGAAATCTTAAAGCCGTTCGCCGCACCCGTATTGTTATTGGAGAGCACAAGTCGTGATCCGGTGCCGTCGTTGATGATCGAGGCGGTCACACCGGAGTTGCTCGCGTTGATGGCCTGTACGACGCCCGTGACCGATGAGTTGCCGGATCCAATCGTGATCGTGCTGGCAGCCTGGTTCGCATTCGGGGTAAAGCTGGTGTTACCCGCGTTCCAGGTTCCGTACTGGATGGTGATCGTACCGGTTCCGACGGTCGCTGTGGGGTCACTGAAGTCACTCGAGGCCACAACCTGGTTTGCGGCCAGCTGGCTGACAGACAGGGTATGGGTGCCAGCGGTTGGGGCACCCGAGCCGCTCGTGACAGCGACCGTGGCGGATGCGACACTCGAATTTGCGACGCTGGCTTGCAAAGTCTGGAACACACTGGCGCTGGTGAGGCTCGTCAGACTCGCTTGAAACGAGGAGAGGATGCTGCTCAGTTGTCCATACGCCGAAACCTGTGTCTGGTCGTTTGTCACCTCATTGGCCAGTTGTTGCTGCGGAAGCTGCGCCGTCTTCATCAACGCATTGACGATGCTGGTGACGTCCAGGCTTGAGCCCAGACCCAACTCCTGCACGGTCGGCGTACTTGAGTTGATGGCAGTCGTCATTTGGTTTTCCTCATGCCTTTGTCTTGATGAGAAGGCCCGTCGTCGCGTCCATCGTCTTGGCAAATGCCAAAACGTCCTCAGCCGGGATTTTCTGGATGATTTCGGTGCTGTTCCCATCGACGATCTGCACGATCACCTGACTCGTTTCAGGGTCGAGATTGAATTGCAGCGTGCCTGCCGCCAAAGCGCTCGGTGGCAACGGAGTCACGCTTTGCGGGGCTGATTTCACGGGTGGTGCTTGCGCCAGTCCATGCGAACTGGTCGTGTCAAATAGGGGCGAGGGTGAACGGCTCGCGCCATCTTGAAGAATGGGGTGAGCCGCTTGCGTAGCGCCTGTTGATTCAATAGCCATTGTTTCACCTGGAGAGCGAAACACAAATGCGACCTAAACCAGCGAGGCCTGGCTTGCGCCAGGCCCGACCGGATTAGAGGTTTTGCAACAGTGACAACACGTTCTTCTGAGCGCTGTTCGCTTGCGCGAGCACCGCGGTACCGGCTTGTTGCAGGATATTGGCTTGCGTCAGGTTTGCCGTTTCCGCTGCGTAGTTCGTGTCTTGAATTCCGCTGCGTGCCGAGGTCAGGTTTTGGGAAGTACTTTGCAGATTTGAGACCACCGACGTGAAGCGGTTCTGAACGGCACCCAAGGTTGCTTGCGCAGTGTTGATCTGGTTCAACGCACTATCAACCAGGTTGATCGCCGCCTGCGAACTTGCGAATGAGCCAAGGCTCAAGTTCGTCAACCCGGTGGTGACTGCCGCGGTCGTAACCACAGGAGTGGCGCTAACGGCAAACCCCGTCAATACACCCGTGGTGTCGGTACCGGTGATGCTGATGTTGGAGGCTGAGCTCAACACGACCTTGGTTCCGGTCGAGTCCAGCGCAGCGCTGACACCTGTCTGGGCAGAGATCGCATTGACTGCATTGATGACCTGCGTGTTGCGGTCTGCAGCGGGCGATGTGTGGCCCGATACATCAGCAAGTGCTCCGATATCGTGGCCATTGATGACCAGGGATCCGGCTGCCGCCAGCGCAAAACTGGTTGGAACGATCCCTGTGTCGGCTGCCGACGAAACGCTGCCCAATCCGCTGAGACGGGCGTCTTGCAAGCCCGAGACCGTGATCGTGTCGTTGACCGACGTGTTCGCGCCGACCTGGAAGGTGAAGCTCGGGTTGCTACCGTTTAACAGCGCGACGCCGTTAAAGCTCGCCGCGTTGGCTTGGCGGTCAATTTCAGACTTCAACTGCTGGGCTTCCGTATCCAGAGCAGCACGGTCACTCGCGCTGTTGGTGCCGTTGGCGGACTGCACGGCCAATTGCCGAATACGTTGCAGGTCGTTGGTGATGGAGGTGAGCGAACTGCCGGCTGTTTGGGCGAGCGAGATGCCATCGCTGGCATTGTTGACCGCTTGGTTGTCGCCATTGATCTGCGCGGTAAAGCGCGAAGCAATCGCCAAACCGGCGGCGTCGTCGGCTGCGCTGTTGATTTGCAGGCCCGACGACAAACGCTCGATTGCCGATTGTTGCTTGGCGAGCGAAGTCGACAGGTTGTTTTGCGCCTGTAACGAGGACACGTTGGTATTGATGACAAGTGACATGGAAGCTCTCCTTGAGCAGTATGTAAACGCCGGCGAGATTGCCGGTTACCCCGGTTCTCCAAAATGGAAGCCAACCGGCGTTAGGAGGCTTATCGGAGTCTTTCGAAAAAAGTTAAGTCGGACCATCTGTCTGCCTTTTGATCGATACGTGGCTCATTTTTGCACCCTGATCCCTATAAATCGCCCGCCAGCCCGGACAACTTTTGCGAACCAATTGTTAAATTGTGACCACCTTGTTTTTACCCTTCTGTTTGGCCTCGTGAAGCGCGCTATCGGCGCGAAACAATGCCTGTTCCAGGCTCTCGCCCACCGGGACCTGCGTGATGCCGCATGAGAAGGTCAGTAACACCCGGCTGTGATCCTGCATGAATACGCGTTTGGTCAGTTCGCGCTGGATGCGCGTCATGATCTCCGCTGCTTCCGATACTGGCGTCTTGGGAAACAGAACCACGAATTCCTCGCCGCCGTAACGTCCGACCGCGTCGGCCGGCCGGGTTAGATCGCGCATGATGTCGGCTAGATACCTCAACGCATCGTCACCGACCAGATGGCCGAAACTGTCGTTGATGCGCTTGAAGTCATCGATATCCAACAGGGCCACGCACAGAATGTCCGCGCTGGGCCGGTTCACTTGCTGCGCGTACGCTTCTTCGAACCCACGGCGATTAAGGGCTGTGGTCAAGGGATCCGTACGCACCAGGGCACTCGCTTTGGCAAGTTCCTGCTCGAGCACCTTGGTGCGGGTTTCGAGCGTACGCGCGTGTGCGCGCGCGGCATCCAGATCGTCGCGTGCGCGCATCATGTCCGAGGACATCAGTTGGGTATCGGAGAGCAAGGACATGACGACCTGCGAGAGCTGTGTCAGGTTCTCCGCCTTGGCGATGCGTCCGCTGACTTGGGTGACTTTGCCGGTGTAGGTTCCGGCCGACGTGGAAAGGCTCGTGAGCCGCTCGATCAGGCTCGAGGCCAATTCCTTGGCGGCTGTTTTCGCCTCTTCGATGCCATGCTTGATGGTGCCTTGCCGCATGATAAGGCTACGCAGGACCCGTTCTGCCTCCTCAAGTTTGTGTTCGGTCAAGGGGTCGGCCAGGATGCGTTCCAGTTGCTCGATCTGAATGGGCAACATCTCCGATTCTGGCGTCAATTCGGCAATGTTATCGAGCACAAGCCGCAACATGAGTCGCAAGCGCGTGACCAATCCGCCCGAGGTATCGAGCGGAATGCGCTTACTGCGACGCTCTTCGGCGGCGGCGAGCGCCTCGAGTCCCCCGAAGACGTTCGAAGCGGTCAGGTTGGCGGGCTCGTCAACGTCGGGGGTGGCCGAGGCGGCCCCGCTCCATGAGTCTATGAGGCGGGTCAGCCGGAGTTGGAATTCCTGGAGATTGTCACGACGGGGAACCAACGCCCGCTTTAAGCCCTCCCGCTTTTTGGAGAGCGTGATTCCCGCGTGATGGGTTTCGAGCTGCTGTACCAGTCGCCACACTAATATGCCTACTTCGGTGCTGGTGTCCTCGGTTGCGCGACGACTGCCTCGGTGGAGCGCCGTGCTCAGCAGGCGCTCGATTTCCGCCCAGTCGTCGTTACGGATCGCCGTACTGACGCTCTCTCCCCACGCGCGGTCGTCTTGTCCATTGACGAGGCGTTCCATGGCGTCGTAAGCGGTGACGTGCACGGTCGAGCCGGCCGCGATGGCCCGATACATTTGTTGGTAGTTCGTCGGGGTGGGCGGTAATTGACCAGCGGCTAAGGCACGGATCGCTTCTCGAGCGATGGCCGCTACGTTGCCGTTGGGTTCGGAGTTCTCGGGTGATTTCACGGATCGCGTTCGGTGGCAGGGTCGGGGCTTGGAAGCAACAATAAGCGCATCGGAGCGGCTCGAATCGCGCGATTAGACGGAGTAACACCCCCCTATTTCAGAAGGATGGTGATACGCAAGTTTGAGCGGTTCTCTTGGCAAGCCGGGGGTCAGGGGAGAGTGCTTGCGCGAGCCACCGGGACGAATTGCACGAACGCGCAGGGGCACATGGCTCGAATCGTCCGGAAGAGAGCGAGAGGAGGATATTTGGGATCACGTCCGTTCGGGGCCCGACTATACCCATCGGGTCGTACTTTGTTGACGGACCCCGAACAGCTGGAAGTGGGCGCTTGCTCCAATGCGCATCGATTCGAGCGACGATGCGTATCCATCTGGCCTTGCGCCGGTCAGCGCCCCTCATCGCCGTTTACCTTGATCCACCACCGGACATATCTACTTTGCCTTCAGCCCCAGTATCTTGATTGCTTTGATTTAAATACCGATGTACCATAGCGGGCTTCGCATGACTGGGCCCTCCTTCTGGGGGCCTCATGAGACCCAATTTTTCGATACCCGAATCGGCACAGTGGTTCGGGCCACAAATCAGCCCCGGCCAATCGTAGTCGGGAATGGAGCACTAAGATGAGTCTAGGCCTTGTAGGTCGCAAGGTTGGGATGACGCGTATCTTCACGGACGACGGCGACTCAATACCGGTCACCGTGCTCGATGTGTCGAACAACCGCGTGACGCAAATCAAGACGCTTGAAACCGACGGCTATAGTTCGGTCCAGGTTGCATTCGGCACCCGACGCGCTTCGCGCGTTACCGCGGCGGCCGCAGGCCACCTCGCTAAGGCGGGTGTTGAAGCCGGCGCCTTTCTGAAGGAATTTCGCGCCGAGCCGTCCAAGCTTTCGGAGTTAAAGCCCGGTTCCGTCGTCACCGTCGAGTCGCTGTTCGAAGCGGGTCAGAAGGTCGACGTGCAAGGCGTCTCGATCGGTAAGGGGTACGCCGGTGTCATCAAGCGGCACCACTTCAGATCGAACCGTGCTTCCCACGGGAATTCACGTTCGCATAACGTCCCTGGTTCGATCGGCATGGCGCAGGATCCGGGTCGGGTTTTTCCGGGAAAGCGTATGACCGGGCATTTGGGCGACGTCACACGTACGGCACAAAACCTCGAAGTGGCGCGGGTCGACGTTGCCCGCGGTCTCCTCCTCGTAAAGGGTGCTGTGCCGGGGGCAAAAAATGGCAATGTCGTCGTCCTCCCTGCAGTCAAGGCGCCTTTGAAGAAGGGGGCCTGATCATGGAACTGAAGCTTTTGAACGAAAAAGGGCAGTCCTCTTCGAATGTGACGGCTCCGGACACCGTATTCGGGCGCGACTATAACGAAGCGCTGATTCACCAGGTGGTCATCGCCTATCAGGCCAATGCGCGTAGCGCGAACCGCGCTCAAAAAGGTCGCAGCGAGATCGCCAAGAGCACGAAGAAGCCATGGCGCCAAAAAGGTACCGGTCGCGCTCGCGCCGGTATGGCCTCTTCGCCACTGTGGCGCGGTGGCGGCAAGATTTTTCCCAATTCGCCCGAAGAGAATTTCAGCCATAAGGTCAACAAGAAGATGTATCGGGCCGGGGTATGTTCGATCCTCTCGCAACTCGTGCGCGAAGGTCGACTTTCCGTCGTCGAGAGTCTGTCGGTTGACGCGCCCAAGACCCGATTGTTGGTCGACAAACTCAAGGGCATGGGACTGGCCACCTCGGTGATGGTCATCACCGATGCCGTCGACGAAAACTTGTTTCTCGCGTCGCGCAACCTGCAAGGTATTTTGGTGGTCGAGCCGCGCCACGCCGATCCGGTCTCTTTGGTCCAGTACAAGCATGTGATCATGACCAAGTCCGTGATCGAGAAGATCGAGGAGATGCTGGCATGAGCTCCAATCTAAAAAAACCGAGTCCGGAACGCCTCTATCAGGTCCTGCTTGCGCCGGTTGTCTCTGAGAAGGCAACCTTCATCGCCGACAAGCATGAGCAGGTCATATTCCGAGTCGTGCCCGATGCGACCAAGACCGAAGTCAAGGCGGCTGTCGAATTGCTGTTTAAGGTTGAGGTCGATTCCATACAGATGCTCAATGCGAAGGGCAAAACCAAGCGCTTTGGCCGTTCGATGGGGCGCCGAAATCATGTGAAAAAGGCATTCGTGAACCTGAAGCCGGGCCAGGAGATTAACTTCCAGGCGGAGGTCAAATAATCATGGCACTCGTCAAAGTCAAACCCACATCACCCGGTCGTCGCGCCGTCGTCAAAGTCGTCAATCGGAACCTTTACAAGGGGCGACCGGTCGATGCCCTCATCGAGAAGAAGTCCAAGACGGCAGGTCGGAACAACAACGGGCACATCACCACGCGTCACATCGGTGGTGGGCATAAACAGCACTATCGCGTGATTGATTTCAAGCGTGACAAGGATACGGTTCCGGCCAAGGTGGAGCGTCTTGAGTACGATCCCAACCGATCCGCCCACATCGCATTGTTGTGTTACTTGGATGGCGAGCGCCGTTACATCATCGCGCCCAAGGGTGTCTCGGTTGGTATGACGCTCGTTTCCGGAGCGGAGGCGCCCATCAAAGTGGGCAACGCCCTGCCGATTCGTAATATTCCCGTCGGCACAACGGTTCATTGCATCGAAATGCTGCCGGGCAAAGGCGCACAACTCGCGCGCTCGGCCGGCGCATCGGTCATGCTTTTGGCCCGCGAAGGAAGCTACGCGCAGTTGCGCCTGCGGTCGGGTGAGATCCGCAAAGTTCATATCGAGTGCCGGGCCACCATCGGTGAAGTGGGGAATGAAGAGCACAGCTTGCGCCAGATCGGCAAGGCCGGGGCAATGCGTTGGCGCGGCATTCGCCCAACTGTCCGCGGCGTGGCGATGAATCCTGTCGATCACCCCCACGGCGGCGGCGAAGGCAAGACCGCGGCAGGTCGCGATCCAGTGAGTCCGTGGGGCACGAAGACCAAGGGCTATCGCACTCGCAGAAACAAACGCACGACGGGCATGATCGTTCAGCGCCGTTATCAGAAATAAGGGTTGAGACATGACACGTTCGATTAAAAAGGGTCCGTTTGTGGATTCCCACCTGGTGGAAAAGGTGGATGCCGTCAAGGCCACCGGCGACAAACGCCCCATCAAAACTTGGTCGCGTCGGTCAACGGTCATGCCCGATTTCGTGGGCCTGACCATCGCGGTGCACAACGGCCGACAGCATGTGCCCGTCTACATCTCCGAAAACATGGTGGGCCACAAACTCGGTGAATTCGCGTTGACCCGTACGTTCAAGGGCCACGCCGCCGACAAGAAGGTCAAAGCCAAATAAGGAATGCCAATGGAAACCTCAGCCAAATTGCGCGGCGTCCGGATTTCGGCCCAGAAGGGTCGCTTGGTTGCCGACCAGATTCGCGGAAAGAAAGTGGATACGGCCCTCAATATCCTCACCTTCAGCCCCAAAAAGGGCGCGGTCATTATCAAGAAGGTTCTTGAATCCGCAATCGCCAATGCTGAACACAATGACGGCGCTGACATTGACGAGTTGAAGGTCAAGGTAATCACAGTCGACAAAGCGACATCGCTCAAGCGATCTTCGGCGCGTGCCAAAGGTCGCGGCAACAAGATCGAAAAGCAGGCCTGTCACATCGCTGTGACGGTCGGCAACTAAGGAGTCACGATGGGCCAAAAAATTCATCCGACTGGATTCCGGCTGGCGGTCACTCGCAACTGGTCGTCGAAGTGGTACGCGGGTAACGCGAACTTCTCGACCATGCTGAACGAGGACCTGAAAGTCCGCGAATTCCTGAAGAAGCGTCTGAAAAACGCTTCGGTCGGTCGCGTCGTCATCGAGCGCCCCGCCAAGAATGCGCGGATTACGATATTCAGTTCGCGTCCCGGTGTCGTTATCGGGAAAAAGGGCGAGGATATCGAGTCGCTCAAGGTGGAACTGCAAAAGCGCATGGGTGTCCCGGTGCATGTCAATATCGAAGAGATTCGAAAGCCCGAGATCGATGCTCAGCTCATCGCCGATTCAATTGCCCAGCAGCTTGAAAAGCGCATCATGTTCCGTCGCGCCATGAAACGGGCGATGCAAAACGCGATGCGCTTGGGCGCACAAGGCATCAAGCTGATGTCGTCTGGCCGACTGAATGGCATCGAAATCGCCCGCACGGAGTGGTATCGCGAAGGGCGTGTTCCGCTCCATACGCTGCGTGCCGACATCGACTATGGCTTTTCCGAAGCGGTGACGACTTACGGCATCATCGGCATTAAGTGCTGGGTCTACAAGGGCGACCGGCTGGCTGCTAACGAGGCGCCGGCAGCGCCTGCGCCGGAAGTCGAGAAGGAAGAACGCCGTCCAGCGCGTAAATCGCCGGCCGGTCCACGCGGGGGGCGCGCCAAAAAGGCGGCCGAACCTGACGCCAATGCGGCCGCAGCGGCCCCGGTCGAGGCGCCCAAGCCACCGATCATCAAGCGCGTGCGAAAGGCAGCAGCGCCAGCTGCAGCGCCCAAAGGCGGCCCAGAATCGAAGGCAGGGGAATAATCATGCTTCAACCCGCACGCAGGAAGTATCGCAAGGAACAGAAGGGACGCAACAAGGGTATCGCCACCCGCGGTACGGCGGTCTCGTTCGGTGAATTTGGCCTCAAAGCCGTAGGGCGGGGCCGCCTCACGGCGCGCCAGATCGAAGCAGCAAGACGTGCAATGACGCGGCATATCAAACGCGGTGGCCGGATCTGGATTCGGATATTCCCGGACAAACCGATTTCCCAAAAGCCCGCTGAAGTTCGCATGGGTAACGGTAAAGGGAATCCGGAGTATTACGTTGCCGAAATCCAGCCGGGCAAGGTCCTCTACGAGATGGACGGCGTCGATGAAGTGCTGGCCCGCGAGGCTTTTCGCCTGGCTGCGGCCAAGTTACCGATCCTGACGACCTTCGTGGTGCGCCAGGTCGGCGCCTGATAGGAGAACAACATGAAGGCATCGGAACTTCGCAATGAGAAGCCGGACGCGCTGATCAAGGAGCTGGGTGACTTGTTGAAGGCGCAATTTGGGTTGCGCATGCAGATTGCCACGCAGCAGTTGTCCAACACGAGTCAGCTCAAAAAGGTGCGGCGCGATATCGCGCGCGTGCGCACCGTCATGAACCAGAAGGCGAAACAGAAATGAGCGAAACCACTCAAGCCGCGACGACAGGTCTGACTCGAACCCTGGTGGGCAAGGTCGTCAGCAACAAGATGAATAAGACGGTTACCGTCCTCGTCGAACGCAAGGTGCAGCACCCGTTGTACGGGAAATTCCTCGTGCGCTCGAAAAAGTATCACGCGCACGACGAGACCAACCAGTACAACGAAGGCGACACGGTTGAAATCGCCGAAACGCGGCCCATCTCAAAGACCAAGGCATGGACGGTTGTGAAGTTGGTGGAAGCCGCACGCATTATCTAAGCGAAGTCGCGCCCGGTGCCCCGGCTCGAAACCCCCGGGCGACACGATGAACGCGGGGGCCGTTGGCTCCCCACGGCGCACTGGGGTCCCTGGACACCTTTCCTCCCTGGGAAGGAAAAGCCCTCAGGAGCGCGGCACCTCCGGAAATGCCTCGGAGGTTTCGCCCGGCTGCGAGGCCCTCCTCGGTACGGAAATCTTTATTTCGGCAACGGTCGCCCCCAAGCCTTGTCCGGTTTTGGGTGGTCAGCAGCGGTCGAAATCCGCGGCCCACGCGATGCGGTAACGCGGTGCCGCATCTACCTTGCCGGGATGCGCGTGCCAGCCGATGCGGGTGAAAGGGTGTTCCCGGCCGGATACCTTGAGCGCGACCGCGACGATCCAGTGCTCGGCGTGGGCGTGGTGACCGTAGGCCACGATGCCAAACAGTGCGACGAGGACGGCAACGGCGAGTGTCGGCGCAGCAAGCCGGGTGCGCCGTAGCGGCTGTCGCATGAACGCGATGGCGACCACGTTGCCAAGAACCAGCCCGGTGACGACCTCGAATATCGAATGCGCATGCAGGATGACTCGGCTCACGCCAATGACCAATGCGAGAAGAAATCCGCAGGCTACGACCACAATACGCATCTGGCGCGGAGTGCGTAGTGACAGCAAATACGCCAAAACAGGAAAGACCGCTGCGGCCAGCATGCAGTGACCACTGATCCCGGTGAAGTCCAGGGAACGAATGCCGATGCCCCAACCCCAAAACGCGATCTTTGTGCCAACCACGATGACCATCGCGACCGAAAATGAGACGATCCAGTAAGCGGCTGTGCGCGGCGAGTCCGTGGCAATGAGCCACGCCGCAATTCCAGTCGCCACTGTCAAGACAAAGGCGGCGTCGCCGAGGTCCGTGACGGATTGCCAGGGAATCAACAATTGCTCCTCAAAAGCGCGATTCTACTGTTGCCCGAGGGGGCGAGGGCATGGGCAGACTCGCCGGAATGCCGAGCAACCGCTAGAGTATGGAATTCCTCGCGATTTCCCGGCGGGCCCTGCGAATTAAATTGCCTATCAACGGGCGACCATTATGACCGTGCTTTGGCGCTTCTTCGTCGTGTGTTCCGTTGTCCTGGTCGCGGGGTATTCTGCGACGTATGCACAAGACGGCATCGACCTTTCGTCGACTGCGCACGTTCCCACGGCCTGGGATAATTGGTCCGACGCAGCCACGACTTCAGGCAACTTGCGGCAGCGTAGTATCCTCATCTATCGCGAGCCAGGCCCGTTGACCGCGCTGGCCAAACCCATACCGCCAGGCACCCCGGGACAGCTCGCGCGCATGGCACGCCAGTCGCGGGATCCCATTGTCCTTCTCGCCCTCAGTCACGATTGCGGCATGCCGCAATCGGGCTGCGATGCACTCGACTTTGCAAACCGCTTTGCCGCGCTGGAGCCAACCAATGCCGCCGCCTGGTTAAACCTCGCTGCGTTGCAGCGCCAGGCTGGTCAGGACGAGGCGGCGGCCCAAAGCCAACTTCGAGTGGCTGAGGCGACCGAGTGGAACGACTATTATTTTCCGATGATCCAGGCGCTGTTGCCGATCATTCCCAAATCCGCTTCGACCGCCGATCATCTGGAGGCCGTGGAGGGCGCGATCGCCCGGGTGGTCCTCTTGCCGCAGACGCCCATCGAGGCCGTCGCGCCCTTTTGTCAGCGTGAAAACAACGCCCAAGCTTGCGCGAATTTGCTGTCACTGCTGATGAAAGATCCGAAAACCTTGCGCCAAGTGGCCGTCAGCGCAGGCGTCTCAAGACGCGCGGGGCTGGCCGACTCTCTCGTCGAATCCCGGCGCGAAGCCGCCGAAGCCTATCGCTGGGCGCTGGCCCAAGGCCAATTGACGGCGTCTCGCGGCACCCTGATTTCCGAGACGGCCCCAGGCATGCTGGTCTTTTTTCGCCAGATGATCGATGAGGGTGAGGTCGGAATGGCACGTCGCATCCTGGCCGGAATGAGACTCTCCGAACGGCAGGCGGCGTTGCGCTTTCGCGCGGCCGTCGCTCACAGCCGGCCGCGCTCGTAGCGCCGCTAATGCCCGGGCCGTAGGAGCCCGCCCGCGGTGGTTTCGACCGTCGGAGAAATTCATCCTGCAGTGTTGCACAGATCGTTACCCTTTGCTACAATCTCTGGCTTAGCTCCAAATTTATGGGCTAGGTTTCACTCGCGCAAAGCAGTTTTATCGGGACTTTGCGTTCGCATTAACCCTTACGGGACCAAAACTGATCGCTCCGCGTCTTTCTGCGTGGTGGATTAAGTTGGGACGAAAATCATGATTCAGACGGAATCTCGGCTTGAAGTGGCCGATAACACCGGTGCGCGTGAAGTTATGTGCATCAAGGTGCTTGGTGGATCGAAGCGTCGTTACGCGTCGATTGGCGACATCATCAAAGTCACGGTGAAGGAAGCCACGCCGCGGGGTCGCGTGAAGAAGGGTGAGATTTTTAACGCCGTGGTCGTGCGCACTGCCAAGGGCGTGCGTCGTGGCGATGGCTCGCTCATCAAGTTCGACGGGAATGCGGCTGTGTTACTTAACAATAAGCTGGAGCCGATTGGCACCCGCATCTTCGGACCGGTGACACGCGAATTGCGTACCGAGCGGTTCATGAAGATCGTGTCCCTCGCTCCCGAAGTTCTGTGAGGTAGACATGGACAAGATTCGCAAAGGCGATGAGATTGTCGTCACCGCAGGTAAGGACAAGGGGAAGCGCGGCACGGTGTTAGCGCGTGTCGATACGCGACGCTTTCTTGTGGAAGGAATCAACGTCTCCAAGAAACATACCAAACCGAATCCCATGAAAAACGTCCCGGGCGGCATCATGGACAAGACCATGCCGATCCAGATTTCCAATGTCGCGCTCTACAACGCAGCGACAGGGAAGGCGGATCGCGTGGGTTTTCAGACGCAAAAGGATGGCACGAAGGTTCGAGTCTTCAAGTCCAACGGCGAATTGGTTTCTACCAAGGCGTAGGCGTTGGGGCTAAAGCATAGAGGGATTCATCATGGCGCGTTTGCAGCAGTTTTATAGAGAAAAAGTGGTCGCTGACCTGACCGAGAAGTTTAGCTATAAGTCGGCGATGCAGGTGCCGCGCATTACGAAGATCACCCTGAACATGGGCCTCTCGGAAGCCGTCGCTGACAAGAAAGTGATTGAACATGCCGTCGGCGATTTGACCAAGATAGCGGGGCAGAAACCCGTGGTGACAAAAGCCAAAAAGGCCATCGCCGGTTTCAAGATCCGCCAAGGTTATCCGATCGGCTGCATGGTGACCTTGCGCGGCACGCGCATGTACGAATTCCTGGATCGCTTCGTCACGGTCGCGCTGCCGCGCGTGCGGGATTTCCGGGGTATCTCAGGTCGCGCCTTTGACGGTCGTGGCAATTACAACGTCGGAGTCAAGGAGCAGATCATTTTTCCTGAGATTGAGTACGACAAGATCGACGCGCTGCGGGGGCTAAACATCAGCATCACCACCACGGCCAAGAACGATGAAGAGTGCAAGGCACTTCTCACCGCATTCAAATTTCCGTTCAAGAATTGAGGTTTTCGTGGCCAAACTGTCACTGATCAACCGTGAGAAAAAGCGCGCAATGCTGGTGAAGAAATATGCGGCCAGACGCATCGAGTTGAAAGCGCTGATCGCCGATCAGAGCAAGTCGGAGGAAGACCGGTACGAAGCGCGCTTGAAGCTTCAGCAATTGCCGCGCAATGCCAGTCCGACGCGGCAGCGCAACCGCTGCGCCATCACGGGTCGCCCGCGTGGCACCTATCGCAAGTTCGGTCTGGGCCGTACCAAGGTTCGCGAAGCGGCGATGCGGGGCGAGATCCCGGGTCTGACCAAGGCCAGCTGGTAATCAGGTGAATCAGGAGAAAAAGCAATGAGCATGAGTGATCCGATCGCCGATATGCTAACGCGCATCCGTAACGCCCAGGCTGTCGAGAAGACCACTGTCGTGATGCCTTCTTCGAAGGTCAAGGTTTCGATCGCGAAGGTTCTCAAGGACGAGGGTTATATCGAAGGTTATTCCGTCGGCGATGACGGCGGCAAGGCGATATTGACCGTGGAACTTAAGTACTACGCGGGCCGCCCTGTGATTGAACGGCTGGAACGTGTGTCCAAACCCGGCCTTCGAATCTATAAGAGCCGCGATGCGATTCCCCAGGTTCTCAATGGACTCGGTGTGGCGATAGTCTCGACGTCGCAAGGGATGATGACCGATCGCAAGGCACGCGCTACCGGGGTGGGTGGTGAAGTGATTTGCTACGTCGCGTAAAGGAAATCGAAAATGTCCCGAGTAGCGAAAAACCCCGTCGTGATCCCCAAGGGGGCGGAAGTATCGATCTCCGATGATGTCATTTCGGTCAAGGGTCCCCTGGGCACGCTCAACCAGAGCCAGCACCACGCGGTGCGAGTCGCGCAAAAGGACGGTCATGTCACGTTCGAGGCCGCCAACGATGGGCGCGAGGCCAACGCCATGTCCGGCACAATGCGCGCACTGGTCGCGAATATGGTCACGGGTGTGACCAAAGGTTTCGAGAAGAAGCTGACGTTGGTGGGTGTCGGTTATCGAGCCCAGGCGCAAGGCGACAAATTGAATTTGACCTTGGGGTTTTCTCATCCGGTGGTGCACCAAATGCCCGTCGGCGTGAAATGCGAAACGCCGACCCAGACTGAAATCCTTATCAAAGGGGTTGATCGGCAAAAAGTCGGTCAAACCGCCGCCGAGGTCCGTTCGTACCGCAAGCCCGAGCCGTACAAGGGCAAAGGTGTGCGCTATGCGAACGAAGTGGTGGCGATCAAGGAAACCAAGAAGAAGTAATCGAATTCGCGAAAGAGGCATCGAGACATGGACAAGAAACAATCGCGCCTGCGTCGTGCGCAACAAACCCGCTCCAAGATCGCCGAACTGGGAGTGAGCCGCCTTGCCGTGCATCGCACAAACCTGCACATCTACGCGAACATCATTTCCGGCGATGGCAAGAAGGTGCTGGTTTCGGCTTCGACCTTGGAAGCCGAGGTTAAAAAGGAATTGACGGGCAAGACTGGAAAGGGCGGCAATTCCGACGCCGCTGCTTTGGTTGGAAAGCGGGTCGCCGAAAAAGCCAAGAGCGCAGGCATTGACTCGGTTGCTTTTGACCGTTCGGGCTTTCGTTATCACGGCCGTGTAAAGGCGCTTGCCGACGCAGCGCGCGAAGCCGGTCTGAAGTTCTAGAGGAATCGATATGGCGAAAGTGCAAGCAAAAACTCCAATGGGCGAAGAGCGCGACGATGGGATGCGCGAGAAGATGATCGCCGTCAATCGCGTCACCAAAGTCGTCAAGGGCGGTCGCATTCTCGGATTCGCCGCCCTGACCGTGGTGGGGGACGGGGATGGCCGCATTGGCATGGGAAAAGGCAAGGCACGCGAGGTGCCAGTGGCCGTCCAGAAGGCGATGGAAGAGGCGCGACGCAAGATGATAAAGGTCTCGCTCAAGCGAGGCACATTGCAACACCCGGTAGTCGGCAAGTGGGGTGCGTCCACCGTACTGATGTCCCCGGCAAAGGATGGTACGGGTGTCATTGCTGGCGGCCCGATGCGCGCAATTTTCGATGTTTTGGGTGTGACCAATGTCGTTGCCAAGAGTTTGGGTTCGACCAATCCCTACAACATGGTGCGCGCAACGTTGAACGGCCTGCAAAAGATGAGCACGCCGGCGGAGATCGCGGCCAAGCGTGGCAAGTCGGTCGAAGAGATCTTCGGTTAAGAGGCGCGAAATGATTAAAAAAGCTGCGGCTAAACAAAGCAAAACCGTCACGGTGACGCTGGTCAGAAGCGTCAATGGAACGCGCGAATCGCATCGCGCAACCGTGCGCGGCCTTGGATTGGGTCGCATGAACACGTCGCGCACGCTCGAGGACACGCCGGCTGTGCGCGGCATGATCAGTAAGGTTTCCTACCTGGTGAAGGTGTCCTGACCGTCCTTGCGACGTCAGCACATTCGTGGAGTACAAGATGAGACTGAATACCATCGCCGCCGCCGTCGGCGCCAAGCATTCGAAGCGCCGCGTGGGCCGCGGTATCGGCTCGGGTCTGGGCAAAACGGCCGGTCGCGGACACAAAGGCCAGAAGTCGCGATCCGGTGGATTTCACAAGGTCGGCTTCGAAGGCGGTCAGATGCCTTTGCAACGGCGCTTGCCCAAGCGCGGATTCAAATCGCTGACCGCGCGACACGTCGCCCAGGTGCGTCTTTCGGATTTGGAAAAACTGCCCTTGGAGGAGATCGATCTTCTGGCGCTGCGCCAAGCCGGCCTCGTGGGGGACTTGAACCGTTCGGCCAAGGTCGTCGCCTCAGGCACGTTGACGCGCAAGGTTCTGCTCAAGGGCGTCGCGGCAACCGCGGGGGCCAAGACGGCCATCGAAGCGGCCGGTGGCAGTTTGGCGTGATGTATCGCCGACGAAAGACATAGGGCTGAATCGTGGCTACCAATCTTCGCGCTGCTCCTCCCAAAGGCGGAAAGTACGGCGACCTCAAACGGCGCCTGATCTTTCTGCTGGGCGCACTTGTGGTCTTTCGCCTTGGCGCACATCTTCCGGTGCCAGGGATCGATCCCGACCAGCTCGCCAGGTTGTTCAATTCGCAGGCGGGCGGCATTCTCGGTATGTTCAACATGTTTTCCGGGGGGGCGTTGAAGCGCTTTTCGATTTTCGCGCTCGGGATCTTGCCCTACATTTCGACCTCGATCATCATGCAGGTGATGACGCATGTCTCGCCGCAGCTCGAAGCGCTGAACAAGGAAGGGGAATCAGGTCGACGCCAGATTACCCAATATACGCGCTACGGAACCTTGGCTCTGTGCGTCGCGCAGGCGCTGGGTATTTCCCTCCTTATAGAATCGCAGCCCGGCCTGGTGTTTCATCCAGGCTTCGCATTTCGAATCACCGCGGTCGTGTGTCTGACGACTGGGACCATGTTTCTGATGTGGTTGGGCGAGCAGATTACCGAACGAGGGATCGGCAACGGTATCTCGATCATCATTTTCGCGGGTATTGCTGCGGGGCTGCCGACTGCAATCGGAAATCTGGGCGAACTGGTTAACACGGGTGCGATGAGCATCGGTTCGGCGATCGTGATTGGAGGTATTGCCATTCTGGTCACATGGTTCGTGGTTTTCGTGGAACGGGGCCAGCGCAAGGTTCTGGTCAACTACGCAAAGCGCCAACAGGGCAACAAGATCGTGGGCGGACAAAGTTCTCATGTGCCGCTCAAGCTCAACATGTCGGGTGTGATTCCACCGATTTTCGCGTCATCGATCATTCTGTTTCCGGCCACTATCGCGAGCTGGTTCAGCGGCGGGTCGAGCATGCGCTGGCTTAAAGATGTGGCTGCCGCATTGTCGCCGGGCCAACCGATCTACGTCTTGTTCTATGCATCGGCCATCATCTTCTTTTGCTTTTTCTACACGGGGCTCACGTTCAACAGCAAGGACGTTGCAGACAATCTGAAAAAGAGTGGCGCATTCGTCCCGGGCATCCGACCGGGTGAGCAAACGGCGCGCTATATCGACAAGATCTTGACGCGACTCACGTTAACTGGCGCGTTCTATATCACTGCGGTTTGTCTGTTGCCTGAGTTTCTCGTGCTTTGGAAGAATGTGCCGTTCTATTTTGGGGGAACTTCGCTTTTGATCATCGTCGTGGTGGCGATGGACTTCATGTCGCAAGTGCAGGCCTATGTCATGACGCACCAGTACGAGTCATTACTGAAGAAGGCCAACTTTAAGGGTGGACTGCCCGCGCGCTAAGCGCGACCGGGCTTATAAAAAGGATCGCATGGCGAAAGACGATGTCATCCAGATGCAGGGGGAAATCCTGGAAAACCTTCCCAACGCGACGTTTCGGGTCAAGCTGGAAAATGGCCACGTTGTTTTGGGACATATATCCGGGAAGATGCGGATGAACTATATCCGCATCCTGCCAGGAGACAAGGTGACGGTCGAACTGACGCCCTACGACTTGTCGCGTGCCCGTATCGTGTTCCGTGCGAAGTGAATCGCAGTTGCATGAAGATGTGTGTCAGACGATAGACAGAGAGTGGATAAAAGGTAAGCGGAGAACATCATGAAAGTACTCGCATCGGTCAAGCGGCTTTGCCGCAATTGCAAAATCATCAAGCGTAAGGGCGTTGTACGCGTCATTTGCGTTGATCCACGTCACAAACAGCGTCAAGGTTGAAAACCGCAGCTTCGGCAATTTGATATCGAGGGACGAGAATGGCACGTATTGCTGGGATCAATATCCCGAATCATCAACATACTGAAATCGGTCTGACTTCGATTTTTGGTGTCGGTCGCCCGCGCGCGCGCAAGATCTGCGATGCGGCCAAGGTTTCCTATTCGAAGAAGGTCAAGGATCTTGACGATGCCGAAATGGAGCGCCTGCGCGATGAGGTCGGCAAGTTCATCGTCGAGGGTGATCTTCGCCGGGAAGTCTCGATGAATATCAAGCGACTGATGGATCTGGGCTGCTATCGCGGCCTGCGCCATCGGCGCGGATTGCCCGTTCGGGGCCAGCGCACCCGAACCAACGCGCGGACACGTAAGGGTCCGCGCAAGGCCGCAGCGTCGCTCAAGAAGTGATGCGTCGACCCCGATTGCGCTAACAAGGAAACAGAATGGCAAAAGCACCCACGAATAATGCGGCATCGCAGCGCGTCCGCAAGAAGGTGAAGAAAAACGTATCGGATGGGATCGCTCACATCCACGCGTCGTTTAACAACACCATCATCACGATTACCGACCGTCAGGGCAACGCCTTGTCCTGGGCCAGCTCGGGCGGTGCGGGCTTTAAGGGCTCGCGCAAGTCCACGCCTTTTGCGGCGCAAGTGGCGGCGGAGTCGGCCGGGCGCGCGGCTATCGAATGTGGGATCAAGAATGTAGAGGTTCAAATCAAGGGCCCGGGGCCGGGGCGCGAGTCGTCGGTGCGCGCACTGAATGCGCTGGGCATCAAGATCATTAGCATTACCGATGTCACTCCGGTGCCGCACAACGGTTGCCGGCCGCCAAAACGGCGTCGGATGTAGTTTGTCGGGAGCTGGAAAAGATTTCGCTTTGGTTCGGCGCAGTGCTTTAACGCTGCTGCCATAAGCCCACCGCCTGCCACCCGGATGACGGGTCAAAGAGCAGGCTAACCGTCCGCCCGGTCAATCGGGCAGACGTATTGAAGAAAAGGAATTTCACGTGGCACGATATATTGGACCGAAATGCAAGCTGGCCCGCCGGGAGGGCACGGATCTATTTTTAAAGAGCGCCCGGCGTTCGCTCGATTCGAAATGCAAGCTGGACAGCAAGCCAGGCCAACACGGCCGGACCTCCGGGGTGCGGACGTCGGACTTTGGCAATCAATTGCGCGAAAAGCAGAAGGTCAAGCGCATGTACGGCATCTTGGAGCGCCAATTCCGGCGCTATTTCGAGGAAGCCGAACGGAAAAAAGGCAATACCGGTGAGAACCTCTTGTATCTGCTGGAGAGCCGTCTGGACAATGTCGTCTACCGCATGGGATTCGGCTCGACGCGGGCCGAGGCGCGGCAGCTGGTGAGCCACAAGGCGGTTGCGCTAAATGGAACGACCGCCAACATTCCTTCGATACAGGTAAAAAAGGGCGACGTCGTGAGCATTCGCGAGAAGGCGAAAAAGCAGACTCGCATTCTAGAGGCGCTTTCTTTGGCCGAGCAAGGAAGCGTGCCGAGTTGGGTTTCCGTGGATGGAACCAAACTCGAAGGTACTTTCAAGCAGCTGCCCGAGCGTAACGAAATCGCCAACGACGTCAATGAAAGTTTGATCGTCGAATTGTATTCACGGTAATTCGATTTATCCGGGATAAAGCAACACATCCCCATCTTGGCTCTGCGGGCCGGTCGTCATCGCAGGGCAGTTCTTTCGTGACGGCCTGGCAGCCTTATCGGCGTAACGGGCCGAGGGTATTGTGAGAGGAATTCAATGGCAAGCACCCCATTTTTAAAGCCGCGTCAGATCGATGTCGAGTCGAGCGGTCCGCATTCGGCGAAAGTCACGATGGAGCCATTCGAACGCGGTTACGGCCACACGTTGGGCAATGCGTTGCGCCGCATTCTGTTGTCGTCGATGAATGGCTTCGCCGCAACGGAGGTTTCGATCTCCGGCGTGGTGCATGAATATTCCACCATAGACGGTGTTCAGGAAGACGTCGTCGATATTCTCCTGAATCTGAAGGGTGTGGTATTTAAGCTGCACAACCGGGACGAAGTCGTTCTGACCTTGCGTAAGGAAGGCGAAGGTCCCGTGACTGCGGGCGATATCGAAGTGTCGCATGAGCTCGAGATCATCAATCCGGGTCACGTCATTGCGAATCTGTCGGCTGGCGGCAAGCTGGATATGCAAATAAAGGTCGAGAAGGGTCGCGGCTATGTGCCGGGGAACCTGCGCGGGTTTACCGACGACCATAGCAAGACCATCGGACGTATCGTGCTCGACGCGTCCTACAGCCCGGTCCGGCGCGTGAGCTACACGGTCGAATCGGCGCGAGTCGAGCAACGCACGGACTTGGACAAGCTGGTCATGAATATCGAGACGAACGGTGTGATTTCGCCCGAGGAAGCGATCCGGCAGTCCGCCAGGATCCTGGTGGACCAACTCTCCGTTTTTGCGTCGCTCGAAGGAACGGAAGCGACCGCCGAGGCCCCATCGCGGTCGCCGCAGGTCGATCCGATTCTTTTGCGCCCCGTCGACGATTTGGAACTTACGGTACGCTCAGCCAATTGCCTGAAAGCCGAAAACATCTATTACATCGGCGACTTGATTCAGCGCACCGAGAACGAGTTGTTAAAGACCCCGAACCTGGGACGCAAATCTTTGAACGAAATCAAGGAAGTCCTCGCTTCCCGGGGATTGACGTTGGGCATGAAGTTGGAAAACTGGCCCCCCGTTGGACTCGAGAAGATTTGAAGTTGCTGGTTAATTGACCGAACCGCGCACCTGGGTTCTCAATCCAGGTGCGATCGAAGAAGTCGGCCTAAAGACTCTGAAAGGATGATGTCATGCGTCACCGCCAAGGCTTGCGAAAGCTAAACCGCACGAGCGCGCATCGGCTTGCGATGCTGCGCAATATGACCAATTCGTTGGTCAAGCACGAAGTCATCAAGACCACCCTGCCCAAGGCGAAGGAATTGCGTCGCGTCGCCGAACCCATCCTCACGCTGGGGAAAGATCCAAGTTTGGCGAATAAGCGTCTGGCCTTCAATCGCCTGCGCGACCGGGAAATGGTGATCAAGCTCTTCGAGGTGCTGGGCCCGCGCTACAAGACGCGCAATGGCGGCTATCTGCGTATCCTCAAATGCGGCTTTCGTCATGGGGACAACGCGCCGATGGCGCTGGTCGAGCTCCTTGACCGGCCGGAGAGCACCGAGCCGCCGACGGAATCCTGATGCCATTGTCCCGAAGACTCGGGACGATTGCGCAGTTCGCATTTCGGAAATTGCTACGCGCGCCGGCCAATGCGCCGTCGATGCGGTAAACACCCTTCAAGTCGGCGACGCCTCGCTGTCAGTCGTCGACTGTGCGCTACCGAAACACCGCCGGTGCGTCTCTCCGTCCGCCGATTCGGGCGATGATTGCGGGTAAACCCCTAAGAAAAATATCCTGAGCGCCGCAACGCTGGGCGGGGCCTCATTTGTCACGGAAATTTGGCCTCCAAGTGACGCGCGGTGACAACTGATCCGGGAAGTAATGCATTCACTTCAACTCGCAGCGGTGGTAACTTCTCGGACGGGCGAGACGGGCTTAGCTTCGCCTCTACGAAAAATCGAATGGCAGACCTAGATTTCTGACCTCGGAGGAGACATGACTGCAGCGTCAACGCAAACGGCGGGTGAGGGCAACGGCACCAATTTGGGCTTGCTTGCCAAAGAGAGAACAGTAGCGCGGCCGGGATTCAACCGATGGTTAGTGCCTCCAGCGGCGTTGTGTACCGATTTGTGCATCGGCATGGCCTATGGGTTTTCGGTGTTCTGGCTACCGATGTCCAAGGCTTTGGGAACGGTTACGGATCCATCGTGCACGAATATCGGTTTGTGGCAGGAGTTGTTCACGACGTCTTGCAATTGGCGCATCAGTTCGCTGACCGTGACCTTTGAGTTGTTTATCGCGGTGCTGGGTATTTCCGCCGCGATCTTCGGAGGCTGGTTGGAACGTGCCGGGCCGCGTAAGGCGGGTTCCATCGCAGCCTTGTGCTGGGGTGGCGGCCTTCTATTCGGCGCACTCGGTGTCTATGCGCACCAACTTTGGCTGATTTGGCTGGGCGCCGGCGTCCTGGGCGGCATCGGTCAAGGTCTCGGTTACATCACGCCGGTGTCGACGTTGATCAAGTGGTTCCCGGATCGCCGCGGGATGGCGACAGGTATGGCGATCATGGGTTACGGCGGAGGTGCAATGATCGGCGCGCCATTGGCGGTGATGCTGATGAAGAACTTTCGTACCGCCGATTCGGTGGGTGTCTGGCAGACCCTGGTGGTGATGGGCATCCTGTACTTCATTGTGATGACAATCGGGGCCATGAGCTACCGCGTCGCCCCGAATGGTTGGAAGCCCGCAGGTTGGGTCGAGCCCGACGAGAGCGCACGCAAGGCGCTCATCACGCATCACGATGTGGCGCTCAACGAATCGATCAAAACGCCACAGTTCTGGTTCATCTGGGGGGTGCTGTTCTTCAACGTGGCGGCCGGTATTGGCGTGATCTCGATGGCGAGCCCCATGTTGCAGGAGGTGTTCGCCGGTAAGCTCTTGGGACTCAACGTCGATTTCAATAGCCTGACCGGAGACCAGAAGTTAAAGATCGCCGCGATCGCAGGCGGCTTTACCGGGTTGCTCAGCCTGTTCAACATTGCCGGACGTTTCTGCTGGGCTTCGGTCTCTGATTTCTTTGGGCGGAAGAAGACCTACTACACGTTCTTTGTGTTGGGTATCGTGCTCTATGCATCGATGCCGACCCTGGGTGCGGCGGGTTCGGTCACCTTGTTCGTGCTGGCTGTCTGTATCATCCTGTCGATGTATGGCGGTGGTTTTTCGACCGTTCCGGCTTACCTCGCAGATATGTTCGGCACCCAGTACGTCGGTGCTATCCACGGACGCCTGCTGACGGCCTGGTCGGCTGCTGGATTCGTCGGGCCCATTCTGATCAGTAAGCTGCGCGAGTATCAACTGGCCAACGGGGTCTCGCATGCCAACGCCTACAACATCACGCTCTACATCCTGTGCGGCTTGTTGCTTGCTGGCCTCATCTGCAATTTCATGGTGAAGGCGGTGTCACCCAAGCATCACATGACGGAGGAACAGATCGCTGTCGCGCGAAAGGCGGCCCACGAGGTGCCGGCACCCGCCTCGCAGATCGCAGCGGTGCAGTCCACCGGATTCAGTTCAGGGGTGCTGCTGGCGTGGCTCGG